>OMGY01001028.1_pt1 | contig 28072 bp, 18 predicted proteins | sample 1674461 | NCBI WGS metagenome assembly OMGY01 (sample SAMN05578579, study PRJEB25193) | human gut metagenome | biome: Human Microbiome; feature: human-associated habitat; material: feces | host: Homo sapiens | place: USA:Birmingham
AAAAAAATCGCTGTACCAAAAAGTACAGCGATTTTTATTTTATGCCTTATTATTTTTTCTCTGCAATTTCTTTTTGCAGCATGGCGATAAATTCATCCTGATTCATAGCGCCAATGTCGCCTTCGCCGCGGCGGCGTACTGCAACGGTGCCGTTTTCAACTTCTTTTTCGCCAATTACAAGCATGTACGGAGTTTTCTGCATTTGTGCTTCACGGATTTTGTAACCGATTTTTTCGTTGCGGTCATCCACGTGTACGCGCAAACCAAGTTTAAACATTTTATCGTACAGTTTTTGTGCGTAATCATGCTGTTTGTCGGTAATCGGCAGAATGCGGACCTGGCACGGAGCAAGCCATGCGGGGAACGCACCGGCATAGTGTTCAATTAAAATGCCGATAAAGCGTTCAATAGAACCGTAGGCAACGCGGTGAATCATTACCGGGCGGTGTTTTAAGCCGTCTTCGCCGGTGTAGGTTAAATCGAATTTTTCCGGCAGCAGCATATCAAGCTGAATGGTGCCGCACTGCCAGGTACGTCCGATGGAGTCGGTAAGGTGGAAGTCAATTTTCGGGCCGTAGAATGCGCCGTCACCTTCGTTAACAGTGTACGGCAGGCCAAAGTCTTCCATAGCGGCTTTAAGGCCGTTGGTTGCTTTTTCCCAGGTTTCGTCATCACCCATGCTGTCATCCGGGCGGGTAGAAAGTTCTGCGTGGTATTTCAGGCCGAAGGTTGCATACACTTCGTCAAACAGGCGGATGGTTTCCTGAATAACATCTTTAATCTGTTCGGGCATCATGAAGATGTGGGCATCATCCTGCGTGAAGCAGCGCACGCGGAACAGGCCGTGCAGGGCGCCACGCAGCTCGTGGCGGTGCACCAGGCCAATCTCGCCGGCGCGGATGGGCAGCTCGCGGTAGGAATGCGGCTTGGAGGCGTACACCAGCACGCCGCCCGGGCAGTTCATGGGCTTAATGCAGTACTCTTCGTCGTCGATGACGGTGGAGTACATGTTGTCCTTGTAGTGGTCCCAGTGGCCACTGGTCTTCCACAGCTGCTTGTTCATGATGAGCGGCGTGGAGATCTCCACGTAGCCGGCCTTGTGGTGGATCTCGCGCCAGTAGTCCAGCAGCGTGTTCTTAAGGATCATGCCGTTGGGCAGGAAGAACGGGAAGCCGGGAGCCTCATCGCGCATCATAAAGAGGTCCATCTCGCGGCCGATCTTGCGGTGGTCGCGCTTCTTGGCCTCCTCCAGCATGTGCATGTGCTCGTCGAGCTCTTCCTTGGTAGCAAAGGCGACGCCGTTGATGCGGGTGAGCATCTTATTGTCCTTGTCGCCCTTCCAGTAGGCGCCCGAGACGCCGGTGAGCTTAAAGGCCTTGAGGGCCTTGGTGTAGCAGATGTGGGGGCCGACACACATGTCGATGTAGTCGCCCTGCTGGTAGAAGGTGATGCGGGCGTCGTCGTCCAGGTCGCCGATGTGCTCGACCTTGTACTTCTCGCCGCGCTCCTCCATAAGGGCAATGGCCTCGGCGCGGGGCTTCTCGTACACGGTGAACTTGAGGTTCTCCTTGACGATCTTTTTCATCTCGGCCTCGATCGCGGGGAAGTCGTCCTCGCTGATCTTGACGCCCTCGGGCAGGTCGACATCGTAGTAAAAGCCGTTGTCGGTCGCGGGGCCGTAGGCAAAGTCGGCCTCGGGATAGAGGCGCTTGATGGCCTGCGCCATGATGTGCGCGGCGGAGTGGCGGATGACGTGCGTGACCTCGTCCTGCGGGAGCTCGGCCACCGAACCGTCATTGTAGAGTGCCTTCATGGGTATGTTTTCTCCTCTCGGATGCCTGATGCAAGTGCGTGCGATGCGCTCGGCGTTTTTGACTTGCATCATTATAGGCAGGTTGCCTTGGTATACAAGCGCCCGCCGCACCTTAATGGCACGGCGGGCGATTTTCTACGCATGCTTCATCGTGTGGGGTGGGTTGCGCGTGACGCGCGGTGCCCGTGGCTTACGGCCGGCCCGGCGATGGATGCGTTACTGGATGCGAGTTCGGCAGTAGGGGCAGACCTTCCAGTGCGCATCGAGCGGGCGATGGCAGCTGGGGCAGACGTTGCGAACCTGGGTATCGCACACCGGGCAGACGACGAAGTCCTTCTCGATAGGCGCGCCGCACTGCGGGCAGGTGCCGTACTGGGCAAGCTGGCGCTCGCGCAGGGCCATGTCCAGCTCCTGCTCCTCGCGGTCGGACGCGTAGGAGTGCGGGCGCAGGACCAGGTAGGCAATGAGGCCCACAAACGGGATGAGGGCGATGATGCCCCATGCCACGTAGGCGCTGGCGCCGCGGCGGCGAGCGTCGATGAACACATAGACGACCGACAGCACATACAGGGCGATGATAAAGCCAACGAAGGCATAGACGACGCCCATAAGCTGCGGCGACATAAGCTCGGAGATGTACTTGGACATTACGGGTACCTTTCGGAATATTAACAGTCCGGTCAAGTTTACCACGGGGTTTGTTTATATGGGACCACGGCTAGGGGCGGGGCCGGCGCGGACACAAACATCTCAATCTGTAACAGGTGGGAGCGGAATCCTCGTCTAACTGTTACAGATCGAGACGCAGAGGTCCCTCCCCGACTTCAGTCTCGATCTGTAACATCTTGGGCCCCAAAACCCCTCTTACTGTTACAGATCGAGACATTCAAAATCCGCCGGAAGGTTTGTCTTGATCTGTAACATCTAGACCCAAAAACATCAGCTAACTGTTACAGACTGAGACAAAAGAAAACGTCCAGGAAGAATGTCTCAATCTGTAACAACCACTCGGCGAAAACGGTCCCTGATGTTACAGATCGAGACAAATCTCTGACACCAGAGACGGCAGACGAGGTTATCAACGTTACAGAGTCTCCCCTTGCCTGCCGTTGGCGGGTGTTGCGGGGCTATTCGCCGCATTGCCGCCGCACTGAGGGTGTGCGGACCGTAGGATAGTCTTATTGACGGCCTGTCAACTCGTCTGGGAGGCACTGTGACAGAAACGTTTGATATCGCGATTGTCGGCGCGGGCATCACCGGATGCGCCATCGCGCGGCAGCTCGCGCGATTTGACCTTTCCATTTGCGTGGTCGAGGCGGCTAACGATATTGCGCTGGGCGCGTCGAAGGCCAACGGCGGCCTGGTACACGCCGGCTACGATCCGGCGCCGGGCACGGTTAAGGCGCAAGTCAACGCTCGTGGTTGCGAGCTGTACGGTACGTGGGCGCAGGAACTGGGCTTTTTGTTCCGCCGCACCGGATCGATGGTACTGGGCTTTAACGGCGAAGACCGCGCGCACCTGGAGAAGCTGCGTCAGAATGGCCTGGTCAACGGCGTGCCCGAGCTGTCAATTATCGACCCCGAGCGCATCCATGAACTGGAACCGCGTGCCAGCGCCGACGCAACATGCGCGCTATGGTGTCCTTCGACCGGTTACGTCGACCCGTTTGAGGTCGCCATCGCCGCGCTGGAGAACGCCGTGGCCAACGGGGTAACGTTTATGCGGTCGGCTCCGGTGGAAGCGATTGAGGTTGCTGGCGGCGAGGCTACCGACGGGGCTGCGCGCTTTACGCTGGTGACGCCTGGCGGCGATGTGCGCTGCCGCTACCTGATCAACGCCGCGGGCAACGGCGCCGCCGACATCTCGCATATGGCGGGCGCCGAGGAATTCCAGATGGTCTGGCGTCAGGGCAACATCGTGGTGCTGGACAAGGAGCCGCGCACGCTCATGCCGCTCTACCCCGTTCCGACGCCGATATCGAAAGGCGTCATCGTGACGGGGACCGTGCACGGCAACACCGTGATTACCGCGACGGCCGCCGCGCGCGAGCCAGGCGACACGCAGACCTATGCGAGCGATGTGAACGCGCTGCTGACCGGCGCGCGCAAGCTGGTGCCCGATCTTGATACGCGCCGCGTGGTGCGCGCATTTGCCGGCGGGCGTCCGGTCATTCAGGGAACGAACGACTTCTTTATTGGACAGTCGGCCATGGTGTCAGGGCTTTTCCAGGCAGCGGGCATTCAGTCGCCGGGCGTGGCGAGCGCGCCGGCCATTGCCGAGCGCATGGAGCTTGTGATGCGTGAGGCGGGCGTGGAGCTGCACGAGCGGACGGACTGGAACCCAATTCGCCGCGCGCCGGACGACTTTGACCGTGCACCGCTGGCGCGCAAGGAGGATCTGATCGAGTCCGACCCCGCGTGGGGACAGATTGTCTGCCGCTGCGAGACGGTGCCCGAGGCCGAGATTGTGGCCGCGATTCGGCGCCGCCCGGGTGCAATTTCGGTCGAAGGTGTCAAGCGCCGCTGTCGTGCCGGCATGGGTCGGTGCCAGAGCGGCTTTTGCCAAAGCCGTGTGGTGGCGATTCTTACCCGAGAGCTGGGCTGTGACCCCAGCGAGGTACTGTTGGAGGATGCCGGATCTTGGTTGGTCGAGGGACCGCTGAAGGGGGTGCGCTAGGATGGCGGAATTCGGATCGAGCGCGATTGATTGCGGCGTCGTAGAAGCCGTACAATCGCAAACCTTCGACGTGGTCGTTATCGGCGGCGGACCTGCCGGTATGGCGGCCGCGCTGGCCGCTCATAAGGCCGACGCGCGCGTGGCCATCGTGGAGCGCGAGCAGCACTTGGGCGGCATCCTCCGCCAGTGCATCCACCCCGGCTTTGGCCTTTCGCACTTTAAACAGGAGCTCACCGGTCCCGAGTACGCGCAGCGCTTTATCGACCAGGTGCACGCAACCGACATTGCGCTGTTCTTGAACAGCATGGTGCTTGGGATTGATTCAGGCGAGCCTGCGGAAGACACCGCGGTCCATACCGTCACGCTCATGAGCCCCGCCGGAATGCTGCAGCTCACCGGACGCGCGGTCGTCCTTGCCATGGGTTGCCGTGAGCGCACCCGCAGCGAGATCAAGATCCCCGGCAGTCGTCCCGCCGGCGTTTTCACGGCGGGCCTGGCGCAGCGATACATCAATACCGAAAACCTCAAACCCGGCTCGCGCGCCGTCATTTTGGGCTCGGGCGATATCGGGCTGATCATGGCACGTCGCTGCACGCTCGAGGGGATTTCCGTCGAGGGCGTGTACGAGCTCATGCCGTACGCCAACGGACTGCGCCGCAACGTCAAGAACTGCCTGGACGTTTTTGGCATTCCGCTGCATCTGTCTACCACGGTCACGCGCGTGATCGGGCATGACCGCGTGGAGGCCGTCGAGGTGAGTCGGGTCGACGAGCACTTGGCGCCCATTCCGGGGACCGAGCGCATTGTTCCGTGTGACACGCTGCTGCTTTCGGTGGGCCTGATCCCCGAAAACGAGCTTTCGGTGGGCGCGGGCGTGGAGCTGGACCCCCGTACGCGCGGCGCCGTGGTGGACCAGAGCCTGCAAACGGGCGTGCCAGGCATATTTGCCTGCGGCAACGTGCTGCACGTGCACGATCTGGCCGACAACGTAACGACCGAGTCCGAGAGGGCCGGTGCGGCCGCGGCGGCGTACGCGCTGGGGACCGGCGCGGGCGCCGTTCCGGACTGCGAGCTCACCGTCTCCCCTGCCGGCGTTGCGGGATACGCGCTGCCGGGACGCATTACGGCTGTGGCGCTCACCAAACTCAACTTCCGTGTGCGCCGGCCAGTCGATGCCGCCCGCGTGAGAATCTTGGCCGACGGCGAGGAACTGTTCGCCGGCAAGGTCCGCCCGTTTAAACCGAGCGTTATGGAAAGCTTCCCGCTGCCGGCAAAGGCGATTCAGCACGCACTCGACCTGGGCGCCAGCGAGATTGTCCTATCCGTCGAACCCGTTGAGGAGGCATAAACCATGAGCAAGAACGCGATCGAAACGCTGCAGTTCAACTGCACGACCTGCCCATCCGAATGCCTTCTGACCGTTGAAGTCGAGCGCAACGCCGATGGCCACGTTGCGGCGGTACGCTCCGTGACCGGCAATAGCTGCCCGCGCGGCGATAAGTTCGCGCATCAGGAGCTCACCCGCCCCATGCGCGTGCTCACCACCACCGTGGCCGTATCCGGCGGCGACGAAGCACTGCTCCCCGTGCGCACGGCCGAAGCCATCCCGCTGGCGCTCCACGCCCAAGCCATGCCCCTCATCCGCGGCGTGGTCGTCGATGCCCCCATCCGCATGGGCGACGTCGTGCTGGAGAACCTCCTAGACACCAACATCAACCTCATCGCCAGCATGGACATCGAGTAGCTAATTTGGGACGGGGCTCTTTTAACTGCCCCGCCATCCACCCCGCCCTCCTCCGCAGTTGCGGTGAAATACGGACTGTTTTATGGCTTCAGGCCGCTAAACAATCCGTATTTCACCGCAACTGATGAGGGCCGCATGGGATGCAAAGGAGTGTCCCGAAGTGCCGGCATAAAAGGAACGTCCCTATCTGCCAGGCATGGGATACCATGATAGCACCCTAGCGAAAGGATGTTTCATGGCACATGTCGATGATCAGCGCGTGGCGCGCGTGCTCGATGCGCTCGAGGCTCAGCACCCCGGCGCACAGCTGCTCGTAAACGACCCGTGGTCGATCTATTACCTGACCGGCTTTTATGCCGACATGTTCGAGCGTTTTTGCGGCGTGCTGCTCGCGCGCGGTGCCGAGCCGGTGATCCTAGTCAACGCCCTGCACCAGCTGCCAGAGTACGACAATGCCCGCGTCGCCTATCACACTGACACCGACGTCGTGGCCGACGCCATCGCTCGCGAGGTCGATCTGACCAAACCGCTCGGCATCGACACCGTCATGCGCTCCGGCTTTTTGATGCCCCTCATGGAGCGCCATGCCGCCAGCGAATTTTTCCTGGGCGACTTTGCCGTCACCGCCGCGCGCACCCACAAGGATGACGCCGAACAGGAGCTCATGCGCGCGTCCTCGGCCGCTAACGACGCCGTGATGGCCGACGCGCTCAAGCTCGTCCACGAAGGCGTGACGGAGCACGAGATTGCCGACCAGATGCTCGGCCTGTATCGCAAGCACGGCTGCGAGGGCTTTAGCTTTCCGCCCATCGTGAGCTTTGGTGCTAACGCCGGCGACCCGCACCACGAGCCCGACGACACCGTGCTCAAGCGTGGCGACGTGGTGCTGTTCGACATTGGCGGACGCCGCTGCAACTACTGCTCGGACATGACGCGCACGTTCTTTTGGGGCGAGCCGGACAAGGAGACGGCACACATCTACAACATCGTGCGCCGTGCCAACGAGGCCGCCGAGGCGCTCATCGCACCGGGCGTTCGCATGTGCGACCTGGACCGTACCGCGCGCGACGTGATTGAAGACGCGGGCTACGGAAAATACTTTACGCATCGCCTGGGTCACTCGATCGGCTTGCAGGACCACGAGCCGGGCGACGTTTCACTCGTCAACGAGCAGGTCGTAGAGCCGGGCATGACGTTCTCCATCGAGCCGGGCATCTACCTCCCCGGCTGCACCGGCGTCCGCATCGAGGACCTTGCCCTGGTCACCGAGAGCGGCGTCGAGATTCTCAACGCCTACCCCCACGATCCGGTCCGCCTAGACTAGGCAATGCGGCAAAGGGACGGCCCCTTTGCCGCATTGCGATTACGTCGCGCCACGAAAACGGGCTATCTACTACGTTTGACCCGCATGGGTCGACCACACCCGCGTTTTCGCAAAACCGGCAAGCCTTCTACCTGCGGTTTTAATTTTGCATTTTTCGGCGTGGTCGAGGGTAACCGGTCAAACGTAGTAGATAGGTCCATTTCGTGGCGAACAGGTCAAATTAGCTGCCCTGCGAGTGGCGTTAACGCAGCAGGCCGGCTACTTCGCCGGCTAGGGTGATGGTGCCGGCGGCAACGAAGGGCTCGCCCGCGGCATCGAAAGCCGCGAGGGCCTCGGACACGCTGGGGTACACGCCCGCGAGCTTGTCGGCATCCACCAGGGCAGCAAGCTCCTCCGCCGGCAGGGCGCGGTCGGAATCGGTCTGGGTCACGGCTACGCGCGGGAAGGCCGGGATCAGCACGTCGACGATGCCCGCCACGTCCTTGTCGGCCAGCGCAGCGCACAGCAGCGTGGGGCGATTCTCCACGCACGGATTGATCTCATCCAACGCGCCTACAAAGTTCTCGCAGCTCTGAGGGTTATGGCAGGCGTCAATCAGCTTGAGCGGATTGGCCCCCAGCACGTCAAAACGACCCGGTGTGGGGCAACCCACAAGCGATGCATCCAGCGCATCGTGGTCGAGCTCGCGACCCAGATACCCCTCGCACAGCATAATCGCGCACGCGGCATTCTGCGGCTGATACGCCGGCTTAACCATGCTCGACGTATAGATCGCACGCGGCGTGGTGCAACTGAACTCAACCGTGTCGCCCACATGCGCCGGCACCTTAGTCGTAGCGTGACTCACCACGAGCGGAACAACGCCGCACTCGCGACAACGTGCATCCATCACGCGCTGAACACTCGCCTCATGCGTGCCCTCGCCCAGTACAACCAGGCGCCCGGGTTTAATGACCGCAGCCTTCTCCCCCGCAATGGCCTCGAGCGTGTCGCCCAAAATACGCGTGTGATCGAGCCCAATGCCCGTAATGGCAACGGCGACGGGATCGGTCGCACTCGTGGCGTCCCAACGCCCGCCCATGCCAACCTCGAGCACGGCAACATCCACCGCGGCCTCGGCAAACACTACAAGTGCGGCAGCCGTCAGCAAGTCAAAAGGCGTGATGGAATAGGCACGCTCCCCCGCCGCCACACGGCGCGCATTCACGCGATGTCCCGCCTCAACAGCGGCCGAAACGCCACGGGCAAACGCCTCATCGCTCACGACGCGTCCGTTGACTTCCATGCGCTCGGGATAGCGCACCAGCTGCGGCGACGTATATAGCGCGGTCTTGAGCCCCTCGCCGCGAAGAATGGCAGCCGAAAAACGCGTAGTCGAAGTCTTGCCATTGGTACCGGCAACCTGAATGCAATCAAAATACTCATCCGGACGTCCCAGCTCATCGAGCATATCGACAACCGTCTCAAGCAGAGGACCAGCATCCCCAGAAATCCGCCCCGTATCAGCAGCCAGCCCAACAGCCTCATCAAACAAAAGCAACTCAAACGAGAAAGGAACGACATACGACCCAGAACGCTTAGCCATAACCCAAAGTCCCCCATAACAGAAAAAGAGGCCCACCAAAAAGAATGAGCCCCTCGCGTTGACAATATCAGCCTTTATCCGCTTGCAGCGAGATCAAGGCCACAACCAAGTGGCCCCAACCTACCAGATGCAAACAACCACGTAACCGCACTAGGAGCGGCCCGACGCTTTGCTCGCCGCAAGTTCCGCACGCAAAGGACAGCACTTAATGTGCTGTCCGTCTTGCGCAGGACTGTCCGCAGCGGAGAGCAAAGCGTCGGGACGCGTCCCCCAGTACCGCCTACGAGAAGTCAGCAACCTGAGCAGTCAGTGCCGCCAGGATCTCCTTGAGCTCAGCTGCACGGTCCTTCTTCTTCTGGACCACCGCGGGCGCGGCCTTGGCCACAAAGCCCTCGTTGGCGAGCGTCTTCTCGCAGCCGGCAAGCTCCTTCTGGGCAGCGGCGATCTCCTTCTCCAGGCGCGCCTTCTCGGCCGAAAGATCAACCTTGCCCTCGAGCACCACAAAGACCTCGACGCCGCTATCGACCACGGCAATGCTCGCAGCCGGCTTCTCGACGTCGGTACCCATGACCAGCGAGGCGGTGTTCGCCAACGGCTCGATGGTCGAGCGCAGGCTCTCGAGCTTCTCAATATCCTCGGCACCGGCGCGCACGACCACGTCGAGCTCGGCCTTGGGGCTCAAGCGATAACGCGAACGCGTGGCGCGGGCGGCGGAAACGACGGCGCGGCACAGCTCAAACGCGCGCTCGGCATCCTCGTCAACATACTTAGCATAGTCGGCGGGCTCGGGCCACTTGGCGATCATGAGCGCCTCGGCGCGGTCCACGTTGCCCTCGGCGTCCAGATCGAGCACGCTCGCCGGCATGTTGTCCCAAATCTCCTCGGTCACAAACGGCATAAGCGGGTGCATCAGGCGAATGGAGGTGTCGAGCACAAAGATCAGGTTGCGCTGCGCCTGCAGACGGCCCTCGCCCTTCAGACGGGCCTTGGTGACCTCGACGTACCAGTCGCAGACCTCGTTCCAGAAGAACTGCTGCACGCCGCGGGCCGTGTCGCCAAAGGTGTAGTTCTCAATACCCTCGGTGACCATCTTGACGGCCTTGGCAAGGCGGCTGAACATCCAGGCGTCGGCCGGCGTCTCAACGACGGGCTCGCCGGGCGTGTAGCCCTCCATGTTCATGAGCAGGAAGCGGCTGGCGTTCCAGATCTTGGTCACAAACGACTTGGCCTGCTCGGTGCGCGGGCTGTCAATGAGCTTCTTGGTCTTCTTGTCGATGTTCGCGTCGAACTTGACATCCTGGTTATTGGTGCACAGCGTCAGCAGGTTGAAGCGCATGGCGTCGGCGCCGTACATGCCAATGAGGTCCATGGGGTCAACGCCGTTGCCCTTGGATTTGGACATGCGGCTGCCGTCCTTGGCCAGGATCGTCGGGTAGATGACGACGTCCTTAAACGGCACCTCGTCCAGGAAGTACAGCGAGCTCATAACCATTCGAGCGACCCACAGCGCGATGATGTCGCGCGCGGTGACGAGCGCGGTCGTGGGGTGATGGCCCTCGAGCAGCTCCGGCTTTTGCGGCCAGCCCTGCGTGGCGAAGGTCCACAGCTGAGAGCTGAACCAGGTGTCCAGCACGTTCTCATCCTGATGCACGTGATGGCCGCCGCACTTGGGGCACACGTCGGTGTCCTCGGTAAGGGCGTCCTCCCAGCCGCAGTCCTCGCAGTAGAACACGGGGATACGGTGCCCCCACCACAGCTGGCGGCTGATGCACCAGTCCTTGAGGTTCTCCATCCAAGTGGTGTAGGTCTGCGTCCAGCGCGAGGGGTGGAAGGTGACCTTGCCGGATTTGACGGCGTCGAGCGCCGGCCCCTTGAGCTTATCGACGGCCACAAACCACTGCTCGGACAGCCACGGCTCCAGCGCGGCGTCGCAACGGTAGCAGTGCATGACGGAGTGATCGAGGTCCTCGACGTGATCGAGCAGGTCGTGCTCCTCGAACCACTTGATGACGGCTTCGCGGCACTCGTCGCGGTTCATGCCCGTGAACTCGCCGTAGCCCTCGACGACCACCGCGTGCTCGTCGAAGATATTGATCTGCGGCAGGTCGTGAGCCTGACCCATGGCGTAGTCGTTGGGGTCGTGGGCCGGGGTGACCTTAACGAAGCCAGAGCCGAAGTTGGCGTCGACATGCCAATCCTCAAAGATGGGGATCTCGCGGTTGACGATCGGCAGCATGACGGTCTTACCCACAAAGGCGGCCTTCTCGGGATCCTTCGGGGAGACGGCGACGCCCGTGTCGCCGAGCATGGTCTCGGGGCGCGTGGTGGCGACGACGATGTAGTCCTGGCCGTTGACCGGCTCGGTCAGCGGGTAGCGCAGGTGCCACAGGTGGCCCTTCTCGTCCTTGTACTCGGCCTCGTCGTCCGAGATAGCGGTGGTGCAGTTGGGGCACCAGTTGACGATGCGCTTGCCGCGATAGATCAGGCCGTCGTGGTACCAGTCGCAGAAGACCTTGCGCACGGCCTGGGCGTAGTCCTCGTCCATGGTGAAGCGCTCGTTATCAAAGTCGACGGAGCAGCCCATACGCTTGATCTGCTCGACAATGATGCCGCCGTACTCGTGGGTCCAATCCCAGCAAGCGTCGACAAACTTGTCGCGACCAATCTCAAGGCGGCTGATGCCCTCACTCTTGAGCTTCTTGTCGACCTTGGTCTGCGTGGCGATACCGGCGTGGTCGGTGCCGAGCACCCAGCGCGTGGACTTGCCGCGCATGCGGGCCATACGGATGATAGCGTCCTGGATGGAGTCGTCGGTGGCGTGACCCATGTGGAGCTTGCCGGTCACGTTGGGAGGCGGAATGGTGACGGTGCAGTCGCCCACGCCCTCACGGCGCTTGTAGTACCCGCCGTCGAGCCACTTCTGCAGAATCGCCGGCTCGTTAGTCGACGGATCGTAGTTCTTGGGCATTTCTTCCATATATCTCTCCCTGTCCCGCCGGGGAGGAATGTAGGCCCGTTTTTCGCTCGGTCAGGTCCTGGGCTCGCTCGAAGACCACATTAAGTGGTCTTCGGCTCGTGCGGAATCTACGAAAATCGGGCCTACATTCCTCCCCTTAGGTATCGATTACTTCAGTCTGTAATGACTTCGCTGAGGCTTAAACAATCACACAGAATAGCACAGGTAGTTAGGGTTACTGCGTATATATAAAATAGCCTCCGACCGCGGGCGGTCAGAGGCTATTTGCAAACACGTTTTAGGCTGGTTTACCCGTAGATGCGTTGGGGCTGTTCTTCACCCTTTACGGAGGCTTCGGTCACGATGACCTTGGTGACGCCTTCCTCGCTGGGAAGGTCGAACATCGTCTGTTGCAGCACGTCCTCGCAGATGGAGCGCAGGCCGCGGGCGCCGGTCTTGCGAGCAAGCGCCATGCGGGCGATCTCGTGCAGGGCGGCGTCCTCAAACTCAAGCTCAACGTCCTCGAGCTGGAACATCTTGCGGTACTGGCGCACCACGGCGTTCTTGGGCTCGGTCAGGATCGACACCAGGTCGTCCTCGTCGAGCGCCTGCGTCTGGGTGACGACAGGCGTACGGCCCACGAACTCGGGAATCATGCCAAAGGCGTTGAGGTCCTGCGGGAGTACCTGACGCAGCAGGTCGTTCTCGTCGACCGAGGTGGGGCCGGCGATCTCGGAGTTAAAGCCCACGCCCTTGTTTCCCACGCGATCGGCGATGATCTTGTCCAGACCCACGAAGGCACCACCGCAGATGAACAGGATGTTGGTCGTGTCGATCTGCAGCAGCTCCTGCTGGGGATGCTTGCGGCCGCCGGTGGGCGGAACGCTGGCCACCGTGCCCTCAAGAATCTTAAGCAGCGCCTGCTGAACTCCCTCGCCCGAGACATCGCGGGTAATAGAGAGGTTCTCGGCCTTGCGGGCGATCTTATCAATCTCGTCCACGTAGATAATGCCCACCTGCGCGCGCTCAATGTCGCCATCGGCAGCATTGATAAGCTTGAGCAGGATGTTCTCCACGTCCTCGCCCACGTAACCGGCCTCGGTGAGCGCGGTGGCGTCGGCGATGGCAAACGGCACCTCGAGGATGCGCGCAAGCGTCTGGGCGAGCAGGGTCTTACCGGTACCGGTGGGACCGAGCAGCAAAATGTTGGACTTGGCAAGCTCCACCTCGTCCATATCATCGTCGAGCTGAGAGTCCAAGCCGTCGTCAAAGGCCGAAAGCGCAGCGCCGCCCTCGATGACGCGGCGATAGTGGTTGTACACGGCAACCGACATGGCGCGCTTGGCGTCCTCTTGGCCCATGACATAAGCCGAAAGCTCGTCATAGATCTCGTGCGGCGTCGGCACGTGCGTGATGACCTGACGGTCGTCCTCGAGCTCAAAGCCCTCAGCCTCGGGGTCCGCGGCGGGCTGCCCAGCAGCTTGGCCGTGGTCGTTGAGGAAGCCCGGCAGCTTGCCGTTGCGGGCAGCGTCCATAAAGTCCGAAGCCAGCGACTCCTCCAGAATCTCGGAGCAGGCGGCGACGCACTCGTCGCAGATAAAGATGTTGGTCGGACCCTTTACAAGGCGGCGAACCTGACCCTGCTCTTTTCCACAGAAGGAGCAGCGGATGGGGTTACCGCTCTCGTCAAAGTTGTCCTGCATGTTACCAGCCATCCTAGGCGTCCTTCGCGGCGAGGTCGCGCGAGGTGACGATACGGTCAATCAGGCCGTAGTCGAGGGCCTCGGCAGCGGTCAGGTAGTTGTCGCGCTCGGTGTCGGCCTGGACCTTCTCGATGGGCTGGCCCGATGCGTCGGACAGAATCTGGTTGAGCTCGCGACGGGTCTTCTTGATCTCCTCAGCCACGATCTCGATCTCGGTCTGCTGGCCCTGGGCACCGCCGCTGGGCTGGTGAATCATGACCTTGGAGTGCGGCAGGCAGAAGCGCTTGCCCTTGGCGCCGGCAGAAAGCAGCACAGCGGCCATGGACGCGGCCATACCGACGCAAATGGTGGAGACCTGCGGCTTAATGAAGTTCATGGTGTCAAGAATCGCCAGGCCGGAGTAGACCTCGCCACCGGGCGAATTGATGTAGAGCGAGATATCCTTCTCGGCATCCTGGCTCTCAAGATGCAGCAGCTGGGCAACGACCAGGTTGGCGCTGACGGAGTTGATCTCCTCGCCCAAGAAGATGATGCGGTCGTTGAGCAGGCGCGAATAGATATCGTAGCTGCGCTCGCCGCGCGGCGTCTGCTCGATAACGTATGGCACGAGGGCGGAATCGAACTTAGCGATCATACGCATCTCCATTTCTCTCTTGCGGACCAATAGTGGTTCTAGATAAACGTACGGTGCCCGCATGCTATGCATTGGCTGGCACCGTACGAAGCAACCGGATAACCGGTGTATAACTTTACCCCATCACGGGCGCACGCATGCGCTCGCGGGCAAGGTGGCGAGAATTACTCGGCGTCCTTGGCAGTCTCGTCGACCTCGGTCACCTTGGCGTTCTCGACCAGGTGGTCAACGGCCTTGGAGCGACGGATGGACTCGCGGACGGCAGGCATGCGGCCATCGGCGATGAACTCGGCCTTGGAAGCCTCGACGTCCTTGACGCCGGCCTTCTCGAACTCGGCGTTGACGTCGTCCTCGGTGACCTCAATCTTGAGCTCACGGGCGAGGGCGTCGAGAGCCAGGGACTCACGGGCAACGTCGTTGGCCTGCTTGTGCAGGTCGCCGATGAACTGCTCCATGGTTAGGCCGGAAGCGGGCAGCCAGGTGTCCAGCGTCATGCCGCGGGCAGCGAGGTTGGACAGGAAGTTCTGGCCAAGCTCCTCAAAGACGGACTGCTCGTAGTCAGCATCCATCTCGTCGAGCTGCAGGCGCTCGGCGAGAGCGGAGACGCAACGGTTCTCCTTCTCGGCCGGCAGGCGGGAAGCCTTGTCCTGCTCGATCTCGATCTTGATGGCGTCGCGCATGGCGTCGATGCTGTCAAAGCCAAAGTCGGACTTGACGAGCTCGTCGGTGAGCTCGGGGGTGTTGCGGACCTTAATGCCCTTGACGGTGACCTCGACGGTGTGGGTCTCGGCCTCCTCGCCCTCCTCAGCCTCATCGGTCCAGGTGACGGACTTGACGTCGTCAACGTTGGCGCCGATCAGAGCCTCGTTGAACTCAGCGGGGTTGCTGTCGCTACCGGCGATGAGCATGCGGCCCTCGGCGGCGAAGTTGTCGGCGTTCTCGACGGCCTTGAGGTCGACGGTGACGTAGTCCTCGGCCTCGACGGCACGGCCCTCGACGTCCTCGAAGGTGGCACGGTAGTTGAGGAGCATCTCGACCTGGTTGTTGATCTCGGACTCGGTGACCTCCGCAGGGGGCATCTCGATCTCGACGGCGTCGTAGGAGGAGAGCTCGGCAGCAGGACGCAGGGAGAACTCGACGGTGTAGGTGTAGTCCTCGTGATCCTTGGCGAGGTCGAGCTCCTTGTAGTCACCGCTCTTGGTGGGGACGATGTCCAGCTCGTTGAGGACGGCGGGCTCGTTGGCGGCGATCAGGTCGTTGGTGGCCTGAGCGAGGGTAGCCTCGGCGCCAAGAGCAGAGTCGATGACCGGACGGGGAGCCTTACCGGCGCGGAAGCCCGGGAAGCGGTACTTCTTGGCGGTGTCCTTGTAGGCCTTCTTGATCGCGGCGTCGACGTCGGCGGCCGGGATGGTGACCGTAGCGGTGAGCTTGGCGTCCTTGACGTCAGAAGCGGTGATGTTCAACACGTTCCTCCTCATACTGCCCAGCTTATCTGAGGTGCTGGTACCTTTATGCAACAAAGAGTCGCGAGGGCATAAGCCGACGCGGGTGCGTTGGTGCGGGCGAAAGGACTCGAACCTTCACGGGAATCCCACCAGAACCTAAATCTGGCGCGTCTACCAATTCCGCCACGCCCGCATGAGCGCACAGACTAGGAATGATAGCAGATACGAGCGACAAGCGCACGCACACGTTTTACAGGCTCACGACCTCACCACGAGTGCAAAAGGCGGGGCGAGTTGCCCCGCCCTGCCAATTACGACTTGTTCGCTGACCCGCTACTCCCCCAACAGGGCCTTCTCGGGCGTGATGGGCAGCGAGCGAACCTGGTGGCCGGTGGCGTGTGCCACGGCCGAGGCCACGGCGGCGAGCGGCGTGTTGATGACGACCTCGCCGATCGACTTGGCGCCAAACGGACCCGTCGGCTCGTAGCTCGGCTCAAAGGCCACGCGAATGCTGCCGATATCCAGGCGCGTAGGCAGCTTGTAGCTCATAAAGTTGCCAGTGCGCAGACGACCGCGCTCATCGTGCTCGACAATCTCATAGAGCGCGTGACCGATACCCTGGGCAATGCCGCCCTCGGCCTGGACGCGCGCGAGCGCCTCGTTGATCACGGTGCCGCAGTCGACGGCCGCCGCGTAGTCCACCACGGTCACCTTGCCGGTGGCCTTGTCGACCTCGACCTCGGCAATGCCGGCCATAAACGGCGGGGGCGAAACGGGCAGGCAGGCAGAAGCATGCGAGGTGAGCGCGTCGCCGCCCGCGATGTTCTTGACGCACAGGTTGGCAAAGTCGCGCAGCGTGAGGTAGCGGTTCTGCTCGCGAGCGGCGCGCTCGTCGGACAGACGCACGTACTGGCCATCGAAGACCACGTCGGCGGCGTCCACGTCCCACATCTGGGCGGCCTTGGCGCAGATCTTCTCACGCAGCTCGGTCGCGGCGTTCTTGGCGGCAAGGCCCGTCACGTAGGTACCGGAGCTCGCGTACGAGCCGGCGTCGAACGGCGACACATCGGTGTCCACGCCGCGCACCACGATCAGCGAGCTCTCCACGCCCAACTCCTCAGCGGCAATCTGCGCCAGGATCGTATCGACGCCCATTCCGTTATCGGTGGCGCCGGTCGAAAGCGTAATAAAGCCGTCCTCTTCCAGGCGCATGTCGATGCCGGCGATATCCACGTTGGAAATGCCCGAGCCCTGCATGGTGAGCGCGCAACCCAGGGCGCGCACACGGTCGCCCAGGTCCACGGCCAGCGGCTTGTCACGCCAACCGATCATGTCCATCGCGCGCAGCAGGCAGCGGTCGAGTGCGCAGGCGTTAAGCTTCTCGTTGTAGTACTGCGGCATGATCTCGCCCTCGCGCACGATGTTCTTAAGGCGCAGGTCGGCGGGGTCCATGTGCAGCATGTCGGCGAGCTCGTTGACGGCGCTCTCCACGGCAAACTGGCCCTGGGTGGCACCGTAGCCGCGATACGCGCCGCCGCGGTTGGTGTTGGTGTAGACGGCGTCCCAGCTAAAGCGGCTCGCCTTCACATGGTTGTAGATGGGCAGGCTCTTGTGGCCCGAAAGGCCGATCGTCGTGGTGGCATGCTCGCCATAGGCCCCGGCGTTGGACAGTGTGTGCAGATCGATGGCCGTGATAGTGCCGTCGTTCATGGCGCCCAGCTTAACGGTCATCTGCATCTGGTGACGCGAGTTGCCCGCGGTGATGGTCTCCACGCGGGTGTAGCAGCAGTAGCTCGGACGGCCGGTCTGCTGCGTCACGAACGCCACGAAGATCTCGCAGCAGCCCGTCTGCTTGGAGCCAAAGCCGCCGCCGATGCGCGGCTTAATGACCTGCACCTGCGACTGCGGAATGTCGAGCGACTGCGCGACCATGCGGCGCACGTGGAAGGGCACCTGCGTGGAGGTGGTCACCGAAATGCGGCCGAACGCGTCGGTCGTCGCGAAGGCGCGGAAGGTCTCCATGGGCGCGGTCTGCGTGGCCTGGCTGGTGTAGGTGCGGGTAAAGACGATGTCGCTCTGGGCGATCGCCTCGTCCAAGTCGCCATAATCGCTGGTACCGCTGCACACCAGGTTGCGCGAGACATCCCCGCCCTGTGGGAACATAAAGGTCACGTCGCCCTCGGGATGGACCACGATGTCGTTATCGAGTGCTTGGGTAAAGTCGAGCAGCGGCTCGAGCACCTCATAGTCGACCTTAATGAGTTTGAGCGCCTTGTCGGCAGCCTCCTCAGTCTCGGCGGCGACGATTGCCACCTCTTCGTTTTGGTAACGGACGAGATTCTCGAGGATCAAGCGGTCGTAGGGGCTCGGCTGCGGATAGCTCTGGCCGGCGATGGTAAAGCGGCGCTTGGGCACGTCCTCGTAGGTGTAGACGCCCACGACGCCGGGCACCTTCAGTGCGCGCGACGTATCGATGGAGCGAATCTTGGCGCGCGCATACGGGCTGCGCTTGAGCTTAACGATGAGCGCGCCGGCGGGCACCATATCGCCGGTGTAGACCGGACGACCCTCGAGCAGGGCCTTCGAGTCCTTCTTGGGCTGCTTGTGGGTGATCTGCTTGTAGGTGACGCCGTCAGAGCTGGTGTTATTGACCGGCAGCTCGGGCATCTCGAAGCCCACCTGCACGCCGGACTCGTTGAGGAAGCGCACAATGGCGCGCAGCTGGCTCTCGTAGCCGCTGCAGCGGCAGAGGTTGCCGGCGAGCTGGCGCGAGAGCTCCTCGCGCGTCGCGACGAGGCTCGGATCCTCCTTGGCGGCGCGGGCAAGCGCCAGCACGTTCATGATAAGGCCGGGGGCGCAAAAACCGCACTGCTCAGCGCCTTCGGCAGCCATAGTGCGGGCAAGCGCCTCGGACTCGACCTTGAGGCCCTCGAGCGTGGTGACGGAGCGGCCCTCGACGCGCGCGGCAGGAACCGAGCAGCTCAGCACCGGGTCGCCGTCGAGCCACACCGTGCACAGACCGCAGTTGGTGGTTTCGCAGGCACAGCGCACCGACGCGCAACCCTGCTCACGCAAAAGCGAAAAGAGCATGGTGTCGGGGGCAATCTGAACCTTGACCTTGCGGCCGTTGAGCGTAAAGGAAAGATCGATGAGTTTGGCAGCCATTAGCGCACCTCGCTAGAATCGACGCCGGGCACGCGGCGGCAGGAATACTCGTCCGTGGCAAACTTAGGAATCTGCACGCCCTCGAGCTCGCGGGCAAGCGCGGCCGAAAGCTCGATGCCGGCGGCACGGCGCACGGCCTGGACAGCGAGCGGAGCCGAGATGCGGCGGCGGTAGTCGGCCGAGCCCCACAGGTTGGTGCCGTAGCTCAGCGATCGCACGGATGCGGCCAGGGCGCGAAGCTCGTCCTCGGAAGGCTGCTCGGCGGTAAGGCCGCATGCCTCGCCCTGCAGCAGGGTCGCGCGCAGCGGGCGGGCACCCACGGTGACATGCCAGGAGCCGTCCCACCAGGCGGCGGTAACGTTCAGCGAGGGAAAGTCGGTCGCGGCCTTGCGCACGGCCTCGTAGCTTGCACGGTAATCGTGCTTAACGACCACGACGCGCTCGATAACGTCGCGCACGTAGCCCATGTCGACGAACTCCGCGAGCGGCACGCGGCCGGCGCCCGTCAGCTCAACATAGGAATCGAGCGCCAGGAAAGACGAGAGCACGTCCGAGAAGCCAAAGCGGCCGTAGATGCTGCCGCCCACCGTGGCGGTATTGCGCAGCTGCACGCCCACGATATCGTGGACGGCGAACTCAAAGACATTGTTGACAAGCGCGTTGAGCTCGGCATGGCGCTCGAGCTGGCGCAGGGTACACATGGCACCGATGCGAAACTCGGTCTCGGTCTCCTCGATCTGATCGAGTCCGCAGGCCGAAAGGTCAATCGCCGTCGCCACGCGACGCGAACCCAGGCGCATCCAGATGCCGCCGCCCACAATCTTGTTGTTGCGGTTCTTCTGTAAGAGCTCATAGGCTTCGGCCGCGTTTCCAACACGGACGTAGGTACCGAACTTGAGCACGTTCTCCCCCATCACTTCACTTGTCCAGTACTTTTAAGTGTACCAAACGAGGGCGCACAGCCCTCTCCACCATAGAAAAAGGCTCCCGGCCGGAATGGCTGGGAGCCTCATCACATGCTATGTCGAGCGAAGATTTAGCAGACGCCCTGGGCGAGCATGGCGTCGGCGACCTTCAGGAAGCCAGCGATGTTGGCGCCCATGACGAAGTTGCCCTCCTCGCCGTACTCCTTGGCGGTGTCGTCCACGTTGTGGAACATGCCGCGCATGAGCTGCTCGAGCTTGCCGTCGACCTCCTCGAAGGTCCAGGACAGGTGCTCGGCGTTCTGGCTCATCTCCAGGCCGGACACGAGCACGCCGCCAGCGTTGGCAGCCTTGCCGGGCATAAAGGCGACGCCGTTCTCCTGGAAGTAGGTCGTGGCCTCGATGGTCGTGGGCATGTTCGCGCCCTCGCCGACCACCTTGCAGCCGTTGGCGACGAGCGCCTGGGCGTCCTCGAGCAGCAGCGTGTTCTCGCGAGCGCAGGGCAGCGCGATGTCGCAGGGCAGCTGCCACACGCCACGGCCGTCGCCCTCGTGCCACACGGCGTTGGGCTTCTCGTCGACGTACATAGCGAGCGTGACGCCCTTGTCGTGGCCGGAGCGCTTCTTGTTGTAAACATGCTCGAGCACGGTGTAGTCGATGCCGTCGGGATCCTCGACCCAGCCGTGGGTGTCGGAGCAGGCGAGCACCTTGCCGCCGAGCTGGGCGACCTTCTGGACCGCGTAGATAGCGACGTTACCGGAGCCGTGAACGACGACGTTCTTGCCCTCGAAGGACTCGCCGCGGCTCTTGAGGTACTCGTCCACAAAGTAAACCAGACCGTAGCCGGTGGCCTCGGTACGGGCGAGCGAGCCGCCAAAGGAGAGGCCCTTGCCGGTAAGGACGCCGGTCCACTCGTTGGTCAGGCGCTTGTACTGACCGAACATGTAGGCAACCTCGCGGCCGCCAACGCCCAGGTCGCCGGCGGGAACGTCGGTGTTGGGGCCAATGTGGCGATAGAGCTCGGTCATGAAGGACTGGCAAAAGTGCATGATCTCGTTGTTGGACTTGCCCTTGGGGTCAAAGTCGGAGCCGCCCTTGCCGCCGCCCATGGGAAGGGTGGTCAGGCTGTTCTTGAGGATCTGCTCCAGGCCCAGGAACTTGAGCATGCCCAGGGTGACCGTCGGGTTAAAGCGCAGGCCGCCCTTGTAGGGTCCAATGGCAGAGTTGAACTCGACGCGATAGCCGCGGTTGACCTGGACCTTGCCCTGGTCGTCAACCCAGGGAACACGGAACATGACGATGCGCTCGGGCTCGACGAGGCGCTCCAGCAGGGCGGCCTCCTCGTACTCGGGATGGGCGTCGAGCGCCGGCTGGATGGTGCCGAGGATCTCGGTCGCGGCCTGGATGAACTCAGGCTGCTCGGGATAGCGGGCCTTGAGCTCGTCGAGAACTTTCTGCGTGTAGCTCATGCTTCCTCCAATGATGGGAAACGAAAAGTGTCGGTCGCGGCACCCCATGCGCCGCGAACTATATCGTGTATGGATAATATCGCACTGTTGCGGGAAAGTTTCGCATAAGCAGACGAGCAGATGTTTCGTTTTGATTACGATGCAGGTAGAGGCGTTTTTGAGTGCCTGACATGCAAAACCCGTGTTTCAAACCTGTTTCGTCCACGTGTTCCAAACCACCATATTGGGGACAGGCACCTTTGTGGTGGTGTTGACGGCTAGAGGACGAGCTGATGGTAGTCGGCGGGGGTTATGCGGCCTGCGGTGGCAGCGCGGAAGGCGGCGAGCGCATCGCCCGAGAACGGCATGGCCCAGCACAGCCCGCAGCCGGCGGTGATGGAGCCGGGCAAAGGCATAATGCGCCCGGGCACGCCGGCATCCAGGCACAGCCGCTCACATTCCATCACATCGAAGGTGCTGTCGAACGATACGATGATCTTGCGTTCGTGGTCGAGGGCATCACCGGACGGGCCGCCGCGGTGTGCCTCACGATACGCCGCGGCGGTCGCTTCCTCTTCCGCGGTATGCCCGCAGCCTCCGCAGCCGCAGGTACAGGGTTCGGACCCGTCGCAAGTGCAAGGTTCTCCCGTGTCGGGACAAATATCGTGAGACATGGCAACTCCAATCGTCTAGGCAAGCAACTCGGCCGCCGCAAACTCCTCGGGCGTATTGACGTTCTCGAAGCAGAGCGTCGAGCCCGCGGCCTTAACGATCTGCGGCTCATCCATATAACCAGCCTGAACGCGATTGATCAGGCAGCGAATGCGTTGGCGGTCGCAGGCGAGCAACTCTTGGGCAACCGGCGCACACGCGTCACGGCGCCAGACGGCGCAAAGCGGCTCAATCCCCCGCTCCTCGCGCGGCACGCACACATCGAGCGCCTCGGCCTCAACACGATCGGCAAGCGCGCCGATGAGTTCCGGCGAGACAAACGGCATATCGCAGGCAACGATCGCCACGAGAGGCAGCCGAGCCGCAGCCAACGAGCTCGCGATGCCGCGCATGGCGCCCGCCGACCCTTCAAGATCCGCCACCACACGCGGCACCAGGCCGCCAAACGTGTGCTCCTCAAGGTAGGCAAGCTCGCTGGGACGCGAAGTCGTCACGACCAACTCGCCGGCAACTGGCGCCAGCCGACCCAGCACGCGCTCGATGAGCGGCTCGCCGCAAAACGCCATGCGCGCCTTATCGCAGCCCATGCGCGAGGACAGCCCGCCCGCCTGGACGACACAAGAAAGATCGGCACGTCTTACGGTAGTCATACGGCAAAACACCTCCATCGGCATGCTCGAAACCCGGCACGCGAAGCCAAATACCGTCGCCGATAAAGCGGACGGCACGGCAAACCCATGCAAAACAAAACAGCGCCTTTGCGGCACGCAGAAAGACCGCGAGCACAAAAGCGCTGGTAGCGTATGGCGGGAACGTATGTGAATCGAACACATCCAAGACGTTTTGCACGCCTCGCAACGGTTTTGAGGACCGCGGAGCCCACCGGAGCCCATCCGTTCCCAAGTGCGGCGGTATTTTACCAAACCGAAACGGCTCTATCCCAAAAAGACGAGCAAGAAGTTGCGGTGGAATAGTTCCTGCATTTGCTGCCAAAGCCTCCAAATAGGAACTATTTCACCGCAACGGAGGAGGCGGGAGCGAGTGACCGGCCTAGCGCAGGGAGCGCAGGCCGCCGGCCTCCTTGTCGAGCACTGTAAAGCGCACGGCATCCAGGTGCTCCAAGATGCTGATTGCACGTTTGCGCGACACGCCCAGGGCCTCGCGCAGCACGCTCGTGGTGGCAGCGCCGCCGGCTGCCTCAATGGCGGCGGCGACAAGCTCACGCGCATGGGCCTCGGCGGCAGCGGACAGGGCAACGTCGCGCTCGACCTTAACGATCAAGCGGTTGAGCGAAAGCTCGCGCAGGGCACGCGTCATGGTGTCGCGATCGAGCTGCAGCTGCTCGCCCACCTCGGGCAACGTCGGTGCATCGAGGCCAGCTTCGTCCAGCAAGGCAACGATACGTTCGCAAGCCTCTCGCACCACGCGTGCCGCCGCGGCGGCCGAATGCGGATCGAATACCTCGGCGCCCTCGGCGGCGCACACGCCACGCGAGCAGCCCTCGGCAATCAGAGCCGCGGCAACGCCATCATCAGCGGCAGGCCACGCAGCATGGGCAACGGCTCCGGGCGTAAAGCCCGTCTCCTTGGGAGCCGCCGCGTGCATGGCCGACAGGGTCGCCGCCAGCGCATCCATCGCGGCGTCGAGCACCGCGGCGTCCGCCAAGAGGTCCGCGTCACCCGCGGCAAGCTTGCGAACGGAGCCCTGCGCCACCAACCCACGCAGTGCGGCATCGACCTCGCCGACACCAAGATCCAAAGCCGCGGCAGCATCAACCGCCGTAACCGGCAGCGTCTGCAGTGCCAGCCAAGCGTCCACACCGCCCGCGATATCGCCGGACTCGAGCGCCGCATACAGCGCACGTTCTCCTTCGGCAAGCTCGCGCGAGCGACGGCAGCGCGAAAGCAGCACGCGCCCGCCGCCAATAAGCATCACGGGCGAATAGGACAGCACCACGGCATGGTCCCCGGCACGCAGCGGCAGCGAGTTTTCCAAGCGCACCTGAACAATACGGGTCTCGCCCACCGCCATGGGGGCCTCGCCCTCCATGAACATGATGCGACCGACAACCTCGGCCGTACCCGCCATCACGTGCACACGCGCACCCGACTCGAGCACACGCGGCTTGGCTCCCTCGCGACCCAAATACGTAAACGCCATCATAAATCGCATCGTCTGGCCAAAGCGGCCCGCCACGCCGAGCATCTCACCGCGATCGAGTGCGGCGACGGCATCGCCCACCAAGTTGAGCGCCACACGCTGACCGGGCAACGCCCGCGGCGTATCGCCATGCACCTGAATCCCACGCACACGACAGGCCGTACGCGACGGCAGCGCGACGAGCTCATCGCCCACCGCGACGGGCGCATCGTGCAACGCGCCCGTCACCACGGTACCGGCGCCCTTGATCGTAAAGCAGCGGTCGATGGGCAGACGCGGTGCGGCATCGGTGAGCTCGGCACGGTCGCGACAGAAATCCCAGCAAGCGGCAACCTGCTCGTCGAGCGCAGCCAGCAGGTCATCGATTCCCGCGCCGGTCTTGGACGACACGGGCACGATCGGCACGCCCGCAAACACGGTGCCCGACAAAAAGTCATCGACATCGAGCTCGGCAAGCTCGGTCATCTCGGCGTCGGCCAGGTCCCACATCGTCAGTGCGACCACCATATGTGTGACGCCCAGCAGCTCCAGCACGTGCACGTGCTCGCGGGTCTGCGGCATCACGCCCTCGACGGCAGAGACCACCAACACGGCAACATCAGTGCCCGTGGCACCCTGCACCATGGCGCGCAGGTAATGCGCGTGGCCCGGCACGTCGACCAGGCCGACGATCTTGCCGCTCGGCAGCGCCAGCTCGCCAAAGCCAAGCTCCACGGTCATACCGCGACGGCGCTCAACCTCCAGACGGTCGGGATTCTTGCCGGTCAGTGCCTCGATCAGTGCGGACTTACCGTGGTCAACGTGGCCCGCCGTGCCAACGATAACGGGGCACTCCACCAGCGTTTGAACCTCACTCATCGAGCAATCGCCTTCTCAACGCATGCGGCAAGCGTCGATGCCGCCATCTCGATATCGCGGTCGCCCACAAGCGTGCGGACGTCAAACAAAATGCGATCGTGCGAAGTTCGCGTGACGACCGGCGTGTCGAAGTCCTGGACAAGCGAGCGCTTGAGCGCATCGACCGTCAGGCGCGCGTCAACAAGACGCACGGCAACGCACATCGTGGGCAGCTCCACGGTAGGCAGCGAGCCGCCACCGGGGGTCGACGATTCCTCGACAATCTCCAGCTCAACGGCACACGGGCAGCCAGCCTTATCGAGCCCGGCGACCATACGATCGCGCAGCTTGCGGGCACGTCGCTCCAAATGGGCCTGCGGTAGCGTAAGCATGCTGAGCACCGGAATATCGCGATGGGCAACATCGGCGCCGTCCATGTAGATACGCAGCGTGGCCTCGAGCGCCGACAGAGCCAGTTTACCCGGGCGCAGGGCGCGCATAAGCGGATGTGACCCACAGGCCTGGACCAGATTGCGACGACCCATGATAATGCCCGCCTGTGCGGCACCGAGCAGCTTATCGCCCGAGCACGACACCAGATCGAGCCCTGCCGAAACCGAAGCCGGCGTGGTTTCTTCGCCGCCGCGCACCAGGATGTCGTCGGGCAACAGCGCGCCCGAACCCTGGTCCTCGTAGAACAGCAGACCATGCTTGTGGGCCAGTGCGGCGAGCTCCCTTGAGCTCACTTCCTCGTGAAAACCCTCGATGCGATAGTTGGAAGGATGGACCTTAAGGATCATCGCCGTATCGGGCGTGATGGCGCGCTCGTAGTCGCCCAAATGCGTGCGGTTGGTGGCGCCGACCTCGACGAGCTTGGCACCCGAAGCCGCCATGACATCGGGGATGCGGAAGCTGCCGCCGATCTCGACAAGCTCGCCGCGGCTGACGATGACCTCTTTGCCTGCGGCATGGGACGCCAGCACCAGCAGCACAGCGGCGGCGTTGTTGTTAACGACCAGCGCGTCCTCGGCACCGGTAAGCGAGCGGATCAGCTGCGCGGCATGTTCCTTGCGCGACCCGCGCGAGCAGGTGTCCACGCTGTACTCGAGCGTGCTGTAGCCGCGCGCGACCTCGGCCACGGCCTTGGCGGCCGACTCCGCGAGCGGGGCGCGACCCAAGTTGGTATGGATAACCACACCCGTAGCGTTGACGGCGGGACGCAGGCTCGGCAGCGCGGAGCGATGCGCACGCCACTCGATGGCCGAGGCCAGCTCGCGCTTGGAACGCGGAGCAGTGCCGGCACGAATCGCGGCGCGTTCCTCGTCGAGCTCGGCCGTCACGGCAGCATGGACCACCGCGTCGCAGGTCTCTCCCGCCGCCTTCACCACCGGCCACTCGGCAAGCAGCTCGTTGACGGAAGGAATGGCGCGCAGGCGGGCGCGCACCTCATCGGACATGTTTTGGCTATCGCTCATGTGCGGCCTTTCAAAAGAAACGTGGACCAGTCGAATGCATCAGCTGAGTCAATTAATCGTCATTATCCCCGCGCGCGACAATCTTTTCCACGCGAACGGCGTTTTCCTGGGTGAGCGCAGCGCCCGTCAACGGGTCCCAACGCAACGGCGTATGGTCGAGCGGGCCCACGCCCAAGGCTTGAGCGCCACCGGCATCGGCGCCAAACGAACGCCCACCGGGGGCGGCCGACGTAAAGATGCACGCCGGATGCAAATACGGCGTCGTCTCCACGCGCACGCGGTCGCGGCCCATATCGCTCACGAGCTCAACGATCTCGCCGTCGACGATGCCCATGCGCGCAGCAACATCGGCATTCATCTGCACGGCATCCAGGTCCGATCCGGCCTCGGCGGCACCTTGGGCCGCAAGCCTTCGCGAGGTATGCGACTCAAAGGGACGGTTGCCGCTAATGAGGCGAAACATCCCCGGACCGGGCTCCACCATGGGAGCGATCCAGTTGGGTACACGACCCAGACCGGCTCGTTCCCATACGTCGCTTGCCAGCGCAATTTTGCCGCCATCCAAGGGAATCACCGGCTCGCCTGTACGCGACGGCAACGCAACACCCGTGTCGGCCCAGCCGCGCTCCTTGAGCTCGTCCAGATTGATCCCAAAAGGCGCCACCTGGGCAGCCGCCAGATCGTCAGACGTAAACTGGAAGTACTCGCCCACGCCACACGCCTGCGCCAGACCGGCAAAGATCTCCCGACCGGGACGTGAGTCGTCATGCTGCACGGGCAGCACGGCGTTGCGGTAGAACACGCGCGCATCGTTGACGCCCGCCACCGTTCCCACGCCGCGGTCGACCTCCAGATACGTCACGTCGGGCAGCACGAAATCAGAAGCACGCGCCGTCTCGGACCAGCGAATATCAATCGTCACGAGCAAGTCGAGCTGCTGCAAAATACTCAACCAAGCCTGTGCATTGCCATAGCCTGCACCGGGGTTACTGGCATAGACGATGAGCCCACGCAAATCGCCGGCAAGAATCGACTGACCGATAGTCGTGCACAGGCCGCGCACCGGATCGACCAGTGGATAGCGCTCGGACCCCAGCTTGGGCCCACGCGGCACCGGCGGCGTCGCAAAGCACGTGGGATCGAGGTCGCCCAACACAAGCGGCGTGGGCGGATTGAGCGCGCCGCCCGCATGCCCGATGCAGCCCAGCAGCACATCGACCAAGCAGATAGCGCGCGCGGTCTGGGTGCTATTGGCATACGCGATACCGATGGCACCATGAAAGCCCGCATCCACCACAGCGGCAGGCGCGGCGGCAGCCAAATCACGCGCAGTCGCTCGGATATCGTCCGCCGGCACATCGCACATCGACTCAGCCCACTCGGGCGTCCAAACAGCAGCAGTCTGCGCCAGTTCGTCAAAACCCGTGGTATAGCGGGCAACGAACTCGTGGTCGTACAAGTCCTCGGCAATCAGCACGTGGGCGATGCCCAGCAGTAGTGCCAAATCGCAG
>OMGY01001041.1_pt1 | contig 27883 bp, 27 predicted proteins | sample 1674461 | NCBI WGS metagenome assembly OMGY01 (sample SAMN05578579, study PRJEB25193) | human gut metagenome | biome: Human Microbiome; feature: human-associated habitat; material: feces | host: Homo sapiens | place: USA:Birmingham
CTTTGGACATTGGTTTTTACAACGGTATTGTATAGTGAAGCAGAGGAAAAACAAATATGGAATGCTGCAGAAGAGATTGTGTTGAAAGAATTAGTGTATATTTAAAGCGTGGAAAGCTCCTTCGGGAGCTTTTCAGTGTTTGTAAGAGTTTATATAGAAAATGGGCTAAGAAGGTGGTATGATCAAAATAACGTAAGCGCCAAGTATTCCTGCGGATTTTCAAATCCTTAGATTTCCCCTATAATTGCAGCTGATAGATACTTAGATTATTTCACTACAATTATGGAGGATAGGTTATGGCAGGTACTCGCAAGACCCGCGTTCCGATGGTGGAACAGATCAGACTTATCAATGAATGCCGTCAGAGCGGCATGACAGATGCTGACTGGTGTCGTGAAAACGACATTGCAGTAAGCACCTTTTACAACTGGGTCAGCCGTTGTCGGAAAACAGCAGCGGATCAGATCCCAGCGGCGAATTATGGTCATCTTGAGGTTCCACGCCCGAAACAGGACGTGGTTCCCATTGACATTGTTCCGGATCACATTCCGGAACAGCATACCGCATCGCAGATGCTAAATTCGAACCTTGACAATTCACATACGATTGAAGTTTCTATGAAGGATATCACAGTCCGCATCAGCAATGATGCGGATCCTGTTCTGCTCACCAGGACTTTTCGCATGCTTCAGGAGTTTTCATGTTAGGTGATGTTTCCGGACTTGAGAAGATCTACATTGTCTGTGGCTACACGGATATGAGGAAATCTATTGACGGACTCTGCACCGTTATCGAAGACCAGCTTAAGATGGATCCGTCGTCCAGTGCTCTCTTCCTTTTCTGTGGAAGAAGACGGGACAGGATCAAAGCCTTGTTCCGCGAACCGGATGGCTTCGTTCTGATCTATAAGCGATTGTCTGTCCGCGGCGGTTATCAATGGCCCAGAAAGCAGTCAGAGGTCCGGAATCTTTCCTGGCGGGAGTTTGACTGGCTGATGTCCGGGATTGATATTGACCAGCCAAAAGCCCTCAAAGCAGAATAAAAAGCTCGTGGATCCTGGCAGAAATCCTGCATAGAAAAATCCGGAAATTCCTTGTGAATCCGGCATTTTTCAGGCGTTGTTTTCCTTTAGTAAAAATCCCATTTCTGGTATAATAAAGGAATCAAATCCGAGGAGAGAAACGATGGCTTCCAGTGCAAAAGATATCCAGCTTCGAGAGCTGAAAGATACCGTATCACAACTGAAAACAATGATAGCGGAGCAGACGGAACTGATCAAAGCTCTCCGTCTTATTATTGACGAAAAAACCAGTCATGAGAAAGCTCTTCAGGAACAGGTAGATTATCTGACAAAAAAACTCTTTGGTCCCTCCAGTGAGAGAAGATCTGATGATATTCCGGGACAGCAGAATCTCTTCGATGAAGCAGAAGTGGAACAGGATCCATCCCTGTTGGAAGGCGAAACGGTAATCCGGGAGCATACCCGTAAAAAGAAGGCAGCACATGAGGAACTCTTCAAAGGCCTGAAAGTTGAAAAAGTAGTGGTCCCACTTCCGGAAGAGGATCAGATCTGTCCGGTATGTGGTACGCAGATGGTCCTGATCGGCGAGGAATATGTCCGCCGGGAACTGGAATTCATTCCTGCCACCTGTAAAGTGATCGAATACTACAGCCAGAGCTATGGATGCCCCTCCTGCAAGGAAGGACTCGGCGATACAGAAAAGCCTGTGATCGTAAAGTCTCAGGTTCCGCCAGCTCTGCTCGGAAAAGGACCTGCATCAGCATCTGCAGCTGCATGGACTATGTGCCAGAAGTATGCCAACGGGCTTCCACTTTACCGGCAGGAAAAGGACTGGAAGCAGTATGGGGTGCAGATCAGCCGGACGACCCTTGCAAACTGGATCATCTACTGTTCAAAGAACTATTTTCAGCCAATGTACGATTACTTTCATCGGGAGCTGCTGAAACGTAGTTTTGCGATGGCAGATGAGACGCGGGTCCAGGTATTGAAAGAGGAAGGACGCAGGGCACAGACCCAGTCATTCATGTGGCTGTTCCGAAGCGGTGAGGACGGACTTGCGGAGATCATCCTGTATGGCTATTCCCCGACCAGGAGCGGCAGCCATGCAAAGGAGTTTCCGGAAGGCTACAGCGGATATCTGGAAACGGACGGCTATCAGGGTTATAACAGTCTGCCTGGGATCAGGCGCTGCTCCTGTTGGGCACATATCCGCCGATACTTTATCGACGCTGTTCCAAAAGGGAAGCAGTATGACTACAGCCAGCCTGCAGTACAGGGAGTCCAGTACTGCAATCGGTTGTTTGCCATGGAAGACTCCATTAACAAAAAGTATCCCGGTAATTATGAAAAGCGGAAACAACTGCGTCTCGAGAAGGAAAAACCTGTTCTGGAGGCTTTCTGGTCGTGGCTTGACCAGCAAAAGCCCGTCCGGAATACCCGGCTGGATAAAGCCGTGAATTATGTTCTCAACCGGCGTGATATAGCGGAAACCTATCTGGAAGACGGGCGGTGCAGCTTTACCAATAATCTCAGTGAGAATGCGATCCGTCCGTTCGCAGTGGGGCGAAAAAACTGGCTGTTCAGCAGTTCCGTGGACGGAGCGAATGCCAGCGCAGTAGTCTACACAATGGTTGAGATGGCCAAAGCACATGGGCTGAACATCTACGGATATCTTAAATTTCTGCTGGAGAACCGACCGAGTAAAAATATGACCGATGAACAGCTGGCGGAACTGGCACCTTGGAGTGAAAAACTCCAATCTATCAAAAATCGCATGTGAATTATAGTGAATTACTCCAACTCGCAAAGGGCTGGAGTAATCTTGTATCTAACCGCATTATTATTTGGCGCTTACGGAGGTAACGAATATGAAAAAAATAATCACTTGCTTATTAACGCTTTCTATGATGTTCATGTTTTCTGCAACAGCATTTGCATCCGATTTTTCGGGCAACGCCGAATCGGAATTAAGCAACATTTCAGACAAAATTGTAACCGCTGTTAATGATGTATACAGTGATAAAAACATATCCATTACAGCAGAGGACATAAATTATGACAGTGCTTTCAAAATATATGTCGATACAAATGTTTTTAAATTATCCACTAACGTAGCAGGTGAAATTGAAAATGCACTTGAAAACGGAAACTATATTTATCTGTTACCGATTGATACAGTTAATGGAACCGTGGTAGTTAATTTCCAAAAGGGGCTTCCATTAAGTGAGAATGCAAAAGCTATTCTTTCTGAGGAAGAACAGCAAGAGGTATTAGATAGTGCGGGGAAATGGGTCATTTCTAGCCTTGCATTATACAAAAATGGAAATTCAAACTATGATTATGAAAAAAAACTTTCAAGTATCATCGATGAAATTCCAGCAGATACAATATTGGTTGGCGGTTTACCAATATTCCAAGATGTTGTTGCCCTCATTCCTAATAGTGATGGTGTAATAGAAGAAATTGTTCCTGTTACCGCAACAGCTTATGATGAAAATTTAGTCACTTATGCAAGAAGTAATTCTGTAATTTATGATTACGAACAAGTAAAAGAAATTGCTAATGATTTACCAGAAGCAAATTCGGATATGGCTGGCGGAACAGATGTTAAAGATGTTGATCATTCTCAAGTAACCTATGCTCGGTTTATTTGGGGGATATTAGCTTTGTCAGTATTTGGTTGTGCATTTTTCTTTTTCAAGAAGAGAAACAGATTCTAAAACAAATCTTATTTGATGGAGGGCATGTGATATGAAAAAATTATTTCCATTATTGATTGCTTTTACATTATTATTTTCATTTCCTTTACCAACGTTTGCGGCAGAATCAAATGACAGGCAACAAAATACATCATTTGAAATCTCCCTTGAAGAAGCGCTTGCATTAGCTGATCCAGCCGATATCACTGTACAAAATGGTATTACAACCATTCCAGTTAAGTTAGACATAAGCGAAGAAGTTTACACGGAAGTAGTAATTAAAGTCCAGGATAAAGTTGTGGTCGTAGCCGCCGGTTCAAGTGGCTATCATAATCCAACAGCTTCTGGATGGAGCGGAACATATAATCTAAGCGATGAAGAAAGCGATGACGGAAGTGCCTCTATTATAGGAAACTATACGCTCAAAAAGAGTGGTAAATATAATAATAGCGCAAGTTGTAAAGCAAAATGTAGTAAAAGCGGAAAAATCAGTTTTTCTGGAGATTATGATGAATCAACTATAATTTAATGTGGAGGTAAAGATAAATATGTATACAAAACTTAAACAACTTATCGCAGCAACTTTGTCCGTGGTACACATTGGGTCTGGTACTCGAAAGAGAAAATAAAAAATCTAAAGAAAACATAAATATATCATACCAGCCCAGAAAAATCTATGGAAAGATTTTATGATGATCCCTTAAGAATGATGTTTTAGCTAGATTTCATGTAAGAATATGATGAGGAAAAAATGTTTTTCAAAACCCAATTAAACCAATAACTATTATAAATGAGACAAGGAGTAATATACATTGCCAAAATTAATTATCAACAAACTCGGTCCTGTTGAGACCTGTGAACTGGAGTGTTCCCAATTTATGAACTTTACGGGTTTTCAGGCATCTGGAAAGAGTACAATTGCCAAAGCAATTTATTATTTTAGAACAATTAAAGATGATATCATCGAGCTTGCAAAATCGCAGGCATTGGATGCGACACCTGTATATGGAGCGAAAAGTACTCTTAGTATAGAACATGGAATTACTTTGAGAAAAGCTCTTGAAAATTATTTGCGTGAAAAATTTTTAAGAACCTTTGGATCATCATGGGGCATGCCAAACGACATGTACATGGAATATCATTTTACTGAGGCATGCTATGTTAAGATTTCTTTGGAAAATGATAGCAGATATTCTACACCAAACTACATTTGGATCACGATGAGTAATGAACTGATTCGTTTTTTGAAAGCAAATAACCATACACTTTCTGTAACACCATTGGGAGTCTCTGAAGAGGATCTGAGGATTTTTAAAAAGAATTTATATGAGATTTTTGAGGATTCTTGTTCTGTCGTCTATATTCCGGCAGGACGCAGTATGATTACGCTGCTTTCTCAGCAATTAAGTTATATTTATGCCACAATGGATGATATGCAGAAAAGATCTTTGGATACCTGCACAAAAGATTACCTGGAGAGGATACTTCGATTAAAACCAGAATTTTCAGAGGGGCTGCAGGGCTTAGCTTATTCATCGGGGCGTTCTGGATTGTCACCGCGACTTGTGGTGCAGGCACTGGATTTAACTCAGAAAATACTGCGTGGAACTTACCGTTATAGCAATGGAGAAGAACAGATTGTTTTAGAGGATGGGAAATATGTAAAGATAAACTTTTCGTCTTCGGGGCAGCAGGAATGTGTCTGGATTTTGAATCTATTGTTTTACTACTTAGTTCAACAAAAAGAAATTCTATTTATTATTGAAGAGCCGGAGTCACATTTGTTTCCGGAATCACAGAAATATATTACGGAATTGATTGCATTAGTCAATAACTGTGGACATTCGATTGTACTGACAACACATAGCCCGTATGTATTGGGAACGTTAAATAATTTATTATATGCAAAAACGATTTCGCCACAGGCGAGAAAAGAAGCAAACAAAATTATTCGGGAATCTTTATGGCTGGATTATAATGCATTTGATTCTTGGTTTGTAAAAAATGGAACAATTGAAAATTGTATGGATGCAGATATTCATATGATTCAAAATGAAAAAATTGACGAAATCTCCAAAGTGATTAATGAAGATTTTGAACGATTGCTGGAACTACAGACTACCAATGAAGAAAGTGTGGTGTTCTAATGCCGTTAAACGGATTTATATCTTTATGTGGCAAAAATGCGAAACAGATTGTTTCTCGAGATAAAGGGAATCCACAATATCATAAAGCAAATAATGTTTCAAATTCGGAAGTAACACATTATCAGATAGACGGAGAAGTAATTAAAACAGGTGACAGATGTGATTATCTTCTTATGAACGAAACCTCCAAGACAGCATATTTGATTGAATTAAAAGGATCGGATCTTGTGAAGGCTGCCAGTCAACTAGAGGCAACGGAAAATGCTTTGCGGTCTCAGCTAGTGGAATATCAATTGCAATACCGAATTGTTGCGAATAAATGTAAAACACAGGAAATACATTCCAGTGCGTATAGGAAATATCAGATACGATGGAAGAGTCGGTTACTACAGAAAACGGGATATATTGAAGAAAAAATCTAGAAAATAGAAAAAAAGAAATTTGTAAAGTTGGATCTTCTTACAGTCGTATTCCATAAAGACGTGAGTTGAAATAAGTATGAACTGATCTGTAAAGTATGGAATCAAGTCGCCTTAAGTGAAGGTGTGATTATCTCGGAAATGTGATAGGGTGAGAAGGTACTGGTTATTGAGGATTAATGACACAGTTGTTATAGTGCTTTATTGCGAAAGGGATAATCCGAAGAATTAAATATAATTTTGGAGCTAGAAGGGAACATTACAATGAACATACAAATATTTGGAACAAAGAAATGCAACGATACAAAGAAAGCCGAGCGTTTTTTCAAAGAGCGCGGCATCAAGTATCAGTTTGTAGATATGAAGGAAAAAGGCATGAGCAAAGGAGAATTTAATTCTGTAGCTCAGGCAAATGGTGGACTGGAAAATATGATTAATTGGGATGGCAAAGACAAGGATTTATTAGCTTTGATTAAATACATTGCTGATGAGGATAAGCTTCAGAAAGTGATGGAAAATCCATCTGTAATTAAGACACCAGTGGTCAGAAATGGAAAACTTTCTACGCTCGGTTATCAGCCGGAGATATGGAAGAAGTGGCAATAGAAAAGCTGGGAGGAAACATGAAAGAATGACTTATTATGATCAAGAAAACCAGTTTTTACGCCAGCGGCTGCAGAAAGAAATCCCAATTTTGACAGCATTAATTCAGAATTTATATCAGGAACTGGACCGGAAATTTCATTTGAATGGAGCAAAAATACCGGTAACATTTGGATTTGAGACCGATTCTCTGGGATCCTATACAAGGCAGAGTGCTCATGAAAAGGAACATTTTCATTTTTCCCTGCTCTTTGTTGCGTATGGAGTCAACAATCCGTTGTCAAAAGAGGACCGTATCGATTTATTCAAGCATGAATATGCGCATTACATGCAGTACAATTACAATATGCGGATACCTGAGAAGTATAAATGGCAGGCTGGAACACATGGAAGTGCGTGGAAATATTGTTGTTCTCTTATAGGTGCAGCACCGACACCTTATTATAAGGCAGGAGAGGCGCTGTTGGATCATAACTATGATAAAGTATTAAAAAGCCGGATTCATGATAAGACAGTGCCGATTCGAGATACGTATCAGCGCCAGCAGAAAGCACAGAAGCAGAAGGATGAAGTTGTTCAATATAAAATTGGAGACAATGTCACACATCCGAAATTCGGAGATGGAATCGTAGAAAAGATTAATCTGAGATCAGGCGGAGTGCATCTTCATATTCGGTTTAATGGTGAGGTGAAATGTATTGATCAGAAGTGGTTGATGAGGAGGAAATACACATAGGTTTATAAAAATTTCAGAAAGACAACATGGCAAAGATACTACAAATTATTATAGTAAAAATAAAGGAGGAACCTAGCTATGGACATATCTGATTTTATAGGAGCTGCAAAAACCTTTCACGTCCTTGGAATAAAGGTCACAAAAGATGGCGACCTCATAAATGAATGGTACAGCGAACCCGAATGCCGTAGAAATATCTATTCTGCAACGAAGAGCTTCACATCCTGTGCAGTTGGTTTTGCTGTCCAGGAGGGATTATTGTCCTTGGATGAAAAACTGACCGATGCCTTTCCTGAAGATTTACCCGATGTGATCGATGATAATCTGAAAATGGCAACGGTTCGAGACCTGCTTACGATGTGTTTAGGACAGGAACAGGGCAGCCTTATGGGAGAACAGCGGCCATTATACCAGGAGGATGACTGGGTAAAAATGTCTTTGGCGATTCCGTTTCAATATAAGCCAGGTACACATTTTGTATATAATAATGTTGGTCCCTACCTGGCAGGCATTCTTGTACAGAGACGTTCCGGATGCGATCTGGTCTCTTATCTTACACCAAGGCTTTTTAAACATCTTGGAATCAAGCGGCCGACATGGGAGACGGATCCTCTTGGAAACAGTTTTGGCGCAGGTGGATTGTTCCTTACACTTTCTGAACTTCATAAATTCGGATTGTTTTACCTGAATAAGGGAAAATGGAATGGAAAACAGATTTTATCCGAAAAATGGATAGAAGAAAGTACAGCAGCATCCGATACAGACAATTATGGTTATCTTTTCTGGAGAGGAAAATACAATTCCTACCGGGCGGATGGAAAATATTCTCAGATTTCCATGATCCTTCCGGACAAGAATGCGGTTATTTCGATGGTCGCAGAATGCCGGAACGGGGAAGAACTTATGAGTGCTTTGTATGATTTGGTATGCGCAAAGTTATAGATTATTATTGCATAATTGTGAAAAAGGAAGGACCAAAAGAGCTCAAACAGCTCGTCTATATAAGATAGATGGGCTGGATTCCGAAGCTGATGAAGGTGCTGGAATTGATCTTGGAAGAAGGAAAATAATTGCCGATCCTCCGTTCCTGTGCTGAAATGATTCCGGCAAAAGATACAGGATTATGGATAAATTATATTTGATTGGAGATGGAGAAATGTTATTTATATGTTATCCAAAATGCTCAACCTGCCAGAAAGCGAAAAAATGGTTAGATGCACAGAAAATAGAATATACCGAGCGCAACATCGTGGATGTGAATCCAACCTGCGGTGAGTTAAAGGAATGGTATTCTAAGAGCGGCTTTCCACTTAAAAAGTTCTTTAATACCAGCGGCCTTCTTTATAAAGAAATGAAACTGAAGGACAAACTTCCTGCCATGAGCGAAGAGGAACAGCTGCAGCTTCTTGCCACGAATGGTATGCTGGTGAAACGCCCGCTGCTGATCGATGGTGATACCGTGCTGATCGGCTTTAAGGAAGCAGAATGGTCTGAAAAGCTGGGATGATTGGAGAAAGATTGGGAGTCAGATGAACGGATAGAGTAAATTCATTGCCGCATTTTCCCTTCTGTGCTAAAATGGTTTCCGGTATGAAAATTTAAGCAAAGAGAGGAACATGAAAATGAACGAAAAACGTACCGGCCTGTTCGAGAATGGCCTGATCTGGTTTGGGGCAGGTGTCTCGATTGCCGAAATCCTGACCGGAACCTACCTTGCACCGCTCGGCATGGGAAAAGGTCTGGCAGCGATTCTTATCGGCCATATCATCGGATGCCTGATGCTGTTTCTGGCGGGCGTGATCGGCGGCAGGGTCAGAAAAAGTGCCATGGAAACCGTAAAAATGAGTTTTGGACAGAAGGGAAGCATCCTTTTTGCTGTCCTGAATGTATTGCAGCTCGTTGGCTGGACCGCCATCATGATCTATGACGGAGCGCTCGCCGCAGATGGCGTAATGCATACGGGCAGATGGATCTGGTGCCTTGTGATCGGAGTCCTGATTATTCTCTGGATTGTGATCGGAATCACGAATCTTGGTAAAATCAACACGGTTGCCATGGCAGCATTATTTCTGCTTAGCCTGATCCTGAGCAAGGTCATCTTTGCCGGAGGCGGAGCAGGAGCACCATCGGATGACAGTATGACATTCGGTGCAGCAGTAGAACTTGCGGTTGCGATGCCGTTATCCTGGCTGCCGCTGATCAGCGATTACACAAGAGAAGCAAAAGAACCGGTCAAAGCAACAGCCATCAGCGCGGTTGTCTATGGAATCGTCAGCTGCTGGATGTATGTGATTGGAATGGGAGCAGCGATCATCACCGGAGAATATGACATCGCGCAGATCATGCTGAAGGCAGGCCTTGGCATTGCGGGCCTTCTGATTATTGTATTTTCAACAGTAACAACGACATTTCTGGATGCCTACTCCGCAGGAATTTCCAGCGAGACCGTCGTAAGCAAATGGAATGGAAAGCATGTGGCCATCGTTGTCACCGTCATTGGAACCATCGCAGCGATTGTATATCCGATGGACAACATCACAGATTTCCTCTATCTGATCGGCTCTGTCTTTGCACCGATGATCGCAATCCAGATTGCCGATTTTTTCCTGCTGAAACGGGACAAGAGCAGCCTGGCCGTACATATTCCGAATCTGATCATCTGGGTGATTGGATTTGTGGTATACCGAATTCTGATGAACATCGACATGCCGCTGGGAAACACTCTGCCGGATATGGTGATTACGATTGTAATCTGCCTGATCGTTGGAAAATTTGTTTCATAAAAAGTGAATAAAAAGATCAGATGACTGTTCTGCCTGCATTTGAGCAGGCGGGGCAGTCATTTTGTGTGCCGAGCATGGCACTAATCTTGCTGGTGCAAGTCCAGTCACGGGTATTTACCGTCAAGTGTAGCGAACCACAAGTCGGTATCAGTAACGGTATGGATGGAGGAAGTGGTGTAGCAAAGTTCTTGAGCCTACGAACAGAAACTTGATCAGGCGATTAGGTGGGTGAGATTGCAAATCAAATCGAAGCCCAAATGGTAAACGTAAACCGAATATGTAGTAGCAATAATTCATACCTTTTTAGCTGTATTTTGTATCGTAAACAGAAAGAAAATGCACTATAATCCAAGGCAATGAAAGTACTTAAAAAAGTAGTTTCGTTGCCTTGGTTCCATTTTTAGAAAGAATAATACTTAGGTGGGAAAATTCCCAGGCGCTGTGTGGAGTTTTCTGTAAGAAGCCGGGGACAGACCGCACTGTTTCTTGAAAAAGGAAGAAAAGTGGTGAGGGTCTAAGAACCCAAGCTGTGTGGAGATGGCAGAAACAGAAAGAGTGGTGCGGCTTAGCATGGACTGGGCCAGCTTGCACTTCTGGGACAGGTAATACTGGTAGGGAGCAACATGATATACCTCCTGGAACAGGTGGATGAGCCTGGAGCGGGACAGGGAAACGGTATCTGCCAGATGATCCAAGGACAGACTTTCTGTTAAGTGCATATCGATATAATTGCGGATCGCCAGTGCAGTAGGATTGATGGGAACTTTGTTTGCCAGAAAATCCGCAAGCTCCTGAATATATTGATGGAGCAGTACAGCCAACTTGTCAGCAGAGTGTACAGGGTCGGCGGTAAAAGCATCAAGGATCCGGGTCAGAGGTGTTTCGTTATGGAAGCGGGGGATCAGGGTGACACCGTCTAAGCCGTAATCGGAGAGAAGATGCTGTACCAGACTGCCGCTGACATTGAACCAGATCTTGGTCCAGGGATCAACTTTATCTGAATAGTAGTGGTGGTAGGTGCCGGCAGTAAGGATATAGGCATCTCCGGCATTTACAGTGAGGATACTGCCGTTTCGCTCGATATGTCCACGGCCGCTTAAAACGTATTCAAACACACACAGGGGTCTGCGATAAACCAGGATCTCATAGGCAAGATCCGGGTAAGTGATACCGGCCATGGTGGGAGAAAAGCTTTCCGCGGTAGGGCCGGTGTAGACAGTGTATTTTTCAATCTGTGTGCGTGTAATTTCCTGAGGCATGGTGGTTCCTCCAGTTTTTGAAAGCAAATTGCAATAATGTAATAACAGCATTGTAGTAAAAAGGAGCAAGCCTGTCAACTATGGCTTTCACCATATAAAATAAAAATGAAATCAACACAAATAACTGATCACAGGAGGACAAAATTATGACACAAATACCCAGACCGGAGCATCCCCAGCCCCAGATGAAGAGGGAGCATTGGAAAAACCTGAATGGAGAATGGGATTTTTCCTTTGACTTTGGATGCAGCGGCATAGATCAGAAATGGCAGGAAGGAAAGACAGATTGGGAGAAGAAGATCCTGGTGCCCTTCTGCCCGGAAAGTGATCTGAGCGGAATCGGCTATAAGGACTTTATCCCCGGCGTATGGTATCACCGCACCATCACATTGACAGGGGAGGAGCTGAAGGGAGATCTTCTCTTACACTTCGGCGCAGTGGACTATGATGCAAGAGTATGGATCAATGGAGTAGAGGCAGGCAGACACCAGGGCGGTTATGTTTCCTTTACGTTTAATATTACAAAGCTTGTAAAGGAAGGAGAAAATGACATTACGCTTTTTGCAGCAGATGATGTGAGAGGCGGAAAGCAGCCCAAGGGAAAGCAGAGTCATTTCTTCTACTCCATAGGCTGTGATTATACCAGAACGACAGGTATCTGGCAGACGGTATGGCTTGAGTGGGTACCGGAAAGCTACATTGAAAAAGTGCAATATTATCCAAACCTGGCAGAAGCAACTCTGGGAATTAAGGCGGTAGTAAAGGGGCTGGGCACACTGGAAGCAAAGGCCTTTTATGGGGGAGAGCCCTGTGGCAGCGTAAGCGCAAAGTCAGAGGGCGGCACCGTTACCATGACACTTCCTTTGTCCCGTCTGGAAAAGTGGGAGCCGGGTCATGGCAGACTGTATGACCTTACATTAACCTATGGAGAAGATAAGGTAGAAAGCTACTTTGGTATGCGTGAGGTAAGACTGGATGGAGAGAAATTCCTCATCAACGATAAGAGCGTGTTCCAAAGACTGGTGCTGGATCAGGGCTTCTATCCGGATGGCATTTACACAGCGCCTACAGAGGAAGCACTTGTCAAGGATGTGGAACTGTCCATGGCTGCAGGCTTCAACGGCGCAAGACTCCATCAGAAGGTATTTGAGCCTCTGTTCTTGTATCACTGCGATAAAGCAGGCTATCTGGTATGGGGCGAGCAGGGCTGTTGGGGACTGGATTACAGCAATCCCGCAGCATTAAAATATTTCCTGCCTGAGTGGATGGAAGCCTTGGAGAGAGACTTCAACCATCCCGCCATCATCGGCTGGTGTCCGTTTAATGAGACATGGGATTATGAGGGAAGAAGGCAGGATGACAGCTTACTGGCCAATGTGTATAAGATGACAAAGCTGTATGACACCACCAGACCCTGCATTGATACCAGCGGACATTATCATGTGGTGACGGACATCTATGACTTACACGATTATGAGCAGGATCCGGCAAAGTTTGCAGCAACCTACGAGTCCTTTAAACAGGGAGGTGATTTGGAAGATAATCATGGCTACAGGCAGACACCTGTAAAGGGTATCCCTACCTTCATCAGTGAGTATGGCGGTATCAAGTGGGACGAGGAAGGTGTTGAAAAGGATGGCTGGGGCTATGGTGAAGTTCCTGCTACCAAGGAGGAATTCCTGAACCGATATAAGGGACTGACCGATGCCCTTTTGGACAATCCCCATATGTTTGCCTTCTGCTATACCCAGTTGTATGATGTGGAGCAGGAGTTAAACGGTCTGTATACCTATGAACGTAAACCCAAGTTTGATATGGATGTGATAAAGGCAATCAATGCCCGTAAGGCGGCAATCGAGGATTAAAAGCATCCCGCAGAGTATAAAAGAAAGCGTGTGAGAGACATTGGGGTCTGACCCTCTTACAATTTATTTGGTGCCTTGATCCTGCTGCTTTTTTTCTTCCGCAGAACAGAAAAAGCGTATTTTTATCATAAGGGTCAAGTTCAAACTGAAAGCGTACAATAGAAGCCAATCCATCGATCCCCCGGCGGAGATCCGTATAACCGGGGGCCAGATAAACTTTTTTGAAGTGTGAAACAGCGGCATCATTCAACATGACTAAATGACTCTACCAGACAACGGAGCAACTGAAGAAAATATATCTGCCGAAAGTCCATTTCCGTTTTTGATACACATCACTGGAACTTCGGGCACAGTTGCTGTTCTTTCCGCTTTTAAACGCGGAAGTTCAACGAAAGCAGGCTTTTCTGCCTCAGGAAGCTGATCCAGGTACATCTGCCGAACCCTTTTCAGTGGATAATAATAGTTGGCTTTTGTAATGTTATTTTGTTTACACCAGGTCGATACACCCATACCTTCCGGACGGTTCTGACATTCTCTGATCTGTTCTGCCCAGTGCATAAGGCGGACCTGCTGTGCAACCAGACTGGTTTATTCTGCCATAGTGAATACCTCCATAAATGATAGTCAGTCTAAAAAGTTGAGTCACTCAACTTTTTAGACGAGTTCAAACATCCTTTCTGCAAATCCTATTTATAACAAGTAAATTTTACCTTTATTTTTTACTTTTGGTTCTTGGCGAACTCTTGTATCATACACAAAATCTTCAAAAATTACAATAATCTTGAAATAGTGTTATGTTTCTTGGAATTTTATTATATCTTATTTTGGAACTTTTTCTTATAATAACATCATCAAGAAAAACAAAGACAAGTAATCATAAAAGGAGGATTCAATTATGAAGAAGAAAAAGATTCTTGCACTTGTACTTGCAGCTTCAATGGCAGGAGGAATGCTTGCAGGATGTGGAGCCACATCAAGCGGAGATGAAACAGCGAAAGGAGATAAGTCATCCGGAAAAGTTTATTATCTGAACTTTAAACCAGAGCAGGCTGACCAGTGGGTAGAACTTGCAAAAGAGTATACAGATGAGACGGGTGTTCAGGTTGATGTACAGACAGCAGCATCAGGAACTTACGAGTCACAGTTGAAATCAGAGATGGCAAAAGATGAGGCACCAACATTGTTCCAGGTAAACGGACCGGTTGGACTTGCTACATGGAAAAATTATTGCTATGACCTTTCAGACAGCGATGTTTATAAAGATGTCGAGTCTGACGATTATATATTAAAAGATGGCGACGCAGTAGACGGAATCGCTTATGTTATTGAGACTTATGGTCTGATCTACAACAAAGCTCTTCTGAACAAATACTTCGAATTGCCGGATGCAAGTATCAAATCAATTGATGATCTGAATAACTTCCAGGCACTTAAGACAGTTGCAGAAGAGATTCAGGCACACAAAGATGATCTTGGAGTAGAAGGAGCTTTTACTTCAGCAGGAATGGATTCTTCCTCTGACTGGAGATTCAAGACACACCTTGCAAATCTTCCAATCTACTATGAGTATAAGGCAGACGGAATTGACAGCACAGATGCAATCAAAGGAACATACCTTGACAACTACAAACAGATCTGGGATCTGTATCTGAACAACTCTACATGTGAGCCATCTATGATTTCTTCTAAGACAGGAGATGACGCAGCAAGTGAATTTGCACTTGGCGAAGCAGTATTCTATCAGAATGGTACATGGGCTTACAATGATATCAAAGATAATGAAGTAGCAGATGAAGATATGGGAATGCTTCCAATCTACATCGGAGTTGATGGAGAAGAAAATCAGGGACTTTGTACAGGATCTGAGAACTACTGGTGTGTAAATAAGAACGCTTCAGAAGAAGACATTCAGGCAACACTTGATTTTATGAAATGGGTAGTTGAGAGCGATGAAGGTCGTGACATGCTGGCTAACGAGATGGGATTTGTAACACCGTTCACAACATTCTCAGATTACCTTCCGGACAACCCGCTTGTAAAAGCAAATGCTGAGTATACAGAGGCAGGAAAGACACCAGTAAGCTGGAACTTTACAACAATGCCATCTGAGAACTGGAAAAACAATCTTGGTGGAGCTCTTCTGAACTATGCACAGGGTACAGGCGCATGGGATAGTGTACAGACAGCATTTGTTGATGGATGGGCTGAAGAATACGCAGCAGCAAACGAATAAAAAAGACTTTTCACAGGATAGGCAGATAAAAAGGCTGTGAAATAGAGAAGAAGATCAAACAGCCTGCCAACGAGCATACCGGGGCAGGCTGAAATTATGTAATTAGAATTGTGAAAAGCAAAGGCGCAGAAAGGCTTTTTAAAGAAAAGAAAGACAGGAGGAGAAGAACATGCAAAAAGCAATAAAGAGATATTTTCCGGTATTTGTATTGCCAACGCTGATTGCATTCACGATAGGTTTCCTTGCACCGTTTGTGTTAGGCGTATATCTTTCGTTCTGCAAGTTCACAACGGTGACAGACGCTAAATTTATTGGACTTAGCAACTATGCAAAGATCCTTGGAGACGGAGATTTTCTTCACTCTCTTTGGTTTACCGCATTATTTACAATTGTGACAGTATTATTGATCAACATTTTTGCATTTGCGGTAGCAATGCTTTTGACAAAGAATATTAAGGGAACCAATATTTTCCGTACTGTATTTTTTATGCCGAACCTGATCGGTGGTATTGTACTTGGGTATGTATGGCAGCTGTTATTAAATGGTATTCTGGCACATTTCCAGAAAACACTTACATATTCTTCAAAATATGGTTTCTGGGGATTGGTTATCCTGATGCTCTGGCAGCAGGTTGGATACATGATGATCATCTACATCTCAGGAATCCAGAATATTCCTGGAGAGCTGATCGAGGCAGCACAGATTGATGGAGCGAATAAAGTACAGCTTTTAAGATATGTTACAATTCCGATGGTTATGCCATCCATTACAATCTGTACTTTCCTGACACTTACAAACGGATTTAAACTTTTCGACCAGAACCTTGCATTGACAAACGGTGGACCGGACAAGATGTCAGAAATGCTTGCCCTGAATATCTATTATACATTCTATGGAAGAACTGGCTGGGAAGGTGTAGGACAGGCGAAAGCAGTTATCTTCTTTATTATCGTAGGAGTGATTGCATTGATCCAGAATAAACTGACAACATCAAAGGAGGTGCAGCAGTAATGAATAAAAAAGTAAAACATGGTACATTATTAACCGTTATTTTTACACTACTCAGCCTGCTGTATCTGTATCCGATCATACTGGTATTTATCAACTCCTTTAAGAAAAAAGTCTATATCAGTAAAGCACCGTTCGAGATACCGACCGGAAAGATGTATGTCGGATTAGAGAACTATATCCGTGGTATTAAGCAGACACGGCTGATTCAGGCATTTGGATGGAGTTTATTTATCACAATCTTATCTGTAGCAGTGATTATCTTATGTTGCTCCATGTGTGCATGGTATATCTGCCGCGTGAAGACAAAATTTACAAAGATCTTTTACATGCTTTGCCTGTTTGCAATGATCGTGCCATTCCAGATGGAAATGTTTACATTATCCAAGATCGCAAATATGCTTCATATGGGAAATCCGTGGGGACTGGTTGTGATCTACCTTGGATTTGGTGCAGGACTTTCCGTCTTTATGTTTACCGGGTTCATGAAATCCATTCCATTGGAGATTGAAGAGGCTGCAATGATTGATGGATGTACACCAATCCAGACATTCTTTAAAATTGTACTTCCGATTGCAAAGCCGACTTGCGTAACCGTTACAATTCTTCAGGCAATGTGGATTTGGAACGACTACCTGCTTCCATCACTTGTACTGGATCAGAGAAAATATAAGACAGTGCCGATGGCAGTTCAGTATCTGAAAGGTGGATACGGTTCTGTAGATATGGGAGCAATGATGGGAACTCTGGTTCTTGCAATTGTGCCGATTATCATCTTCTACCTGTTCTGCCAGAGATATATTATCGAAGGTGTTGTAGCCGGAGCGGTTAAAGGCTAGTGTGGACATTGTCTAAAAAATGAATTAAAATAGAATTATAAAAATTAAAAAAAGACAGCAGAGAGTGAGTGAACATTCCCTGCTGTTTTCGGACGTTATAAAAGGAATAGTGAAAATGTAAAGTGAACGTGTGGGAGGAGTGGGGAAATGATTACAATATTGATCGTGGATGATGAAAAACTGGAGCGAAGGGGAATCCGCTTTCTGTTAAAGAGGGAGGAAGGAGAGTTCCAGATCCTAGAAGCAACGAATGGAAAGGATGCACTGGGAGTATTAGAATCAAACCATGTGGATATTTTATTTTCGGATGTAAAGATGCCTTATATGAATGGACTGGAGCTGACGAAAGCAGTGAGAGAAGATCATCCGGATATGGAAATCGTGATCTTCAGCGGATATAATGATTTCTCTTATGCAAGAGAAGCATTGCGGTATGGAGTTGTGGACTATGTTCTGAAGCCGGTTGATCCGGAGGAATTCCATAAGACTTTTCAACGAGTGATGGAAAATATTTCTTCTAAGATAGAGAAAAAAGAGCAGCAGGAAAAGAAAGAAGATTATCTGAAAAAATACTTTTTACTGAAATATCTGTATGGGGGAAAAGAGGAAGATTTTGTTCAGTTTAAGAAACTTACAGATGGAATGGAAGATGATCTGTCCCAATTTACCCGTATGGTTCTTGTCAGTGCCTCAAATGGATTCTTCGAAACGGAAGAGGAACATTTCCTGATGAGCCTGAAGGAAGAGGTGCAGAGAGAGTTTCATTATGTGAATCTGAATTCGAACGAATCCATCTTTTTGTTCACGGAAAAATATGCAGATTATCATGGAATCGTAGAGAAAATGTACCGTTTTTTTGCGCACCAGTTTGACAGTGAATGTTATTTTGCAGTCAGTGAGGAAATCGAAGATGGAAAAAATCTGGCAGAGGAATTTAAGGTGCTGGAAGGAATGTTAGAAGAGCAGTTCTATCAGCCACGTCAGCACCTGTTTTTCCACGGGGAGAAGCAGGAAGAGAAGAAAGCTGATCCGGCAGAAGATTCTGAAATCATGGAACAGATTACGAAAGATATTCAATATAAAGATCTGCCACATCTCCGTCAGGATTTTCAGAGACTGGAAGAAAAATATCGTGCGCATAAGCAATTTTCGGATATGTATGTAAAGTTTGTATTTTCTGGAATTATGAAAGAATTGCTCGACCAGATGGAAGGGCTGGATGAAAAGATGCTTTCAAAGAGAGTGGATCGATTATATCGTTGCAGAAACCTTAATGATGTGATTGCTATAGTAGAAGAAGTACTTCAGGAATATGAACATTGCATACAAGAGCAGGAAGATGGGTTCCGATCAGAAGTTACAACCGTGAAGGGATATATTTATCACCATTATAAGGAAAAGGATCTGGGAGCAGAGACACTTTCCGCAATGGTTTTTCTGTCACCGGGATATTTAAGTGCTGTATTTAAAGAAGAAACAGGGATGACACTGAACCGTTTTATCCGTGAAGTGCGAATGAATAAAGCAAAAGAGCTTTTAGAGACAACGAATATGAAAATCTCCCAAATTGCGAAAGAAGTAGGATTTTCCAATAACTCATACTTCTGCAGAAGTTTCAGAGAGTTTTTCGGAGATACACCGGAAGCATGCAGGAAAGGAATAGCGGCGGATGAAAAAACAAATACGGAAGTTGATCCATCGATTTGAAAATCTGAAATTTCGTAAAAAACTGTCTGTTTTGATGCTGATTGCAGGACTGGTTCCGGTAGGATTCCTTGCTTTTTCCATGCAGTATGGCATGATGAATCAATTGCGAGAGAAGGAACAGTACAATCTGGAGAAAATGTTGGAACAGTCAGTGAGTTCGATTGAGAATCAGTCTCAGATCTATAAGAACCTGGTTGATTATCTGTCTTATTCTCAAAATCTCAGGAATATTTTTGATGTGGAGACAGAGTCGGATTATGAGAAGTATTTGAAATATGTGAAGGTGGCTGATCCACTGTTGCAGATGCCGACGATCTATCACAAAGAGATCCAGAGCATTACATTATATTCTGACAATATAGAAGTGCCACATGGAGATACACTTCTTCCAATGTCGGAAGCGGAGAATCAACAGTGGTATTCCAGGTTGAATGAGGGAACATTAATGCAGTGGAGCATCACTCGCGGTGTGAATAAATCAATCATTGCCAGTCGGAAATTCTATGACAATGATACGATCAAAGCGGTGTTGGAGATGCGTCTGGATTATGAAAAAGTTCTTGAACCATTCATGAGCCAGCTTACAGATAATACAGGAGGCATGATTCAGGATGATAATGGAAATATTGTCTATGCCGAGTGTTCTATGGATAAGAAATATCGTCCGAAGGATATTGAGAGTCCGAAAGATATCAGTGAGAATTATTATCTGGTACAGCGGACAATGAAGGATACAGGATGGAATTTCTATATCTATCGTCCAAAGGCAGTAAGTGAAAACGCAATCCATAAGCTTTTGCTCAAAAATATTCCGATTATTTTGATCAGTGTTCTTCTTCTGAGTTTTCTGGGATATGTTTTTTCTCTCCGTATGGTATCGCAGTTGGAGTTATTGACTGAAAATATGAACCTGATCAATATGGGACTTCGTAAAGTTACCGTGCAGAGTAAATCCAAAGACGAGGTGGGTGTGCTGATCCGGTCATTTCGGCGCATGATGGATCAGATGAACCATTTGATCTCAGAAGTATATGAGAGTAAGATCCAGCTTCAGAACAGTGAGATGAGAGCACTGCAGGCACAGATCAATCCACATTTCCTTTATAATTCGCTTTCAATCATCAACTGGAAAGCAATTGAAGCGGGGGAGGATGAAATCAGTCATGTGACATTGGCACTGTCTACTTATTATCGGACAAGCCTAAATCGTGGTGAAACAATGACTACAGTGGCAAAAGAAATTGATAACATCCGTGCATATCTCAAAATCCAACTTGTTATGCATGATAACGAGTTCCGTGTGGTTGAACAGATTTCGGATGGTCTTAATGATTATCTGATACCGAAGTTGATCCTGCAGCCACTTGCAGAAAATGCAATCGATCATGGAATTGATGTGTCAGATAATGAGAATCCGACGTTGTGGCTGACGATTCGTGAAGAGGCTGAGCACATTTTCTTTGAAATCAGGGACAATGGTGCGGGAATGACGCAGGAGAAGGCGGATCAGATTCTGACATATCAGTCCTCCGGTTATGGTGTGCGAAATGTCTGTGACAGAATCCATGTCCTTTATGGAGAAAAAGGTGAGATGAAGATAGAAAGTACTCCAGGAAAAGGAACGCGGGTCTTTATCCGGATTCCGAAGAACACGGAGGCGAAGGTGTTATGAAAAACGATATGAAAAAGCGAATTCTCTCAGCCCAGCTTGCATTAATTTTATTGATGATGCTTTGGTGCGGAACCTATTTTGAGACGAAGGAAAGTCAAAGACAGATGGAACAGTTAGAAGCATCTCAAAGTGAGTCTGGTGCAAGCAATGCAGTTGAAGTGAAAAGAAAGCTGATGTATAAAGCGATGCATACACCACTTGGGAAATATCCTGAGACTGTTACCTATACACTTGGCAAGATTGCAGGGGCGAATAATTCGAATCTTCCTGTAGGAGATACGTACGAAAATAATGCATATACGAGATATTTGAAGAAAATACTTAATATTCAGAATGAAGATGTCTTTGAATTGCAGGATGGCAATACGTATGAAGAGGCGGTCAATGTAGCGATTGAAGATCGTGATATTCCAGATGTGCTTGTTGTGAAGGGAAGAGATAACCTGCTCCGCCTGATTGAAGCAGGCCTGATCGAAGAACTTACAGAAACGTATGAAGAGTGTACGACAGATACGATCAAAGAAATGTATGAAAGTTATGGAGATTCTCTTTTACAGTCTGCAACCGTGGATGGAAAGCTATATGCATTTCCGAATACGGTGATTGACGATGGAACTCCGCTTCTTTGGCTGCGGAAAGACTGGATTGAGAAGTTGGGATTAAAGGAACCGGAAACAGTAGGAGAAGCGCTGGAAGTGATCCGGGCATTTGTAGAACAGGATGCAGCAGGAGACGGTCAGACAATCGGCCTTGCCTGTAGTACAGACGTGGTTGCCGGTGCGGATCAGACTTATGGAGTGGATGCAACTTTTATACATGCCGGTGCAATGCCATGTCACTGGATCCTGGATAAAAATGGAAATGTAGTTTATGGGTCAGTAACACAGGAAACAAAAGAAGCGCTTTTGAAACTTCACAATCTATATGAGGATGAGATACTCGACCAGAGATTCCTGCTACGAAAGACGGAAAACATAGATGATCTGTTAAAAACCGGACATTGCGGTGCTATCTGTGGACGCTGGTGGGCTCCGAATAACCCGTTGAGTGCAGCATATAATGTCGATTCAAATGCAGAGTGGAAACCGTATCTTTTAGACAAAGAACAGGTAAATGAGACGCAGAAGATATCAGTTTTTGAATCGTATGACCAGTGGATGTATGTGGTGGTGCGTAAAGGATATGAGCATCCGGAAATTGTAGCAAAGTATGTGAGTGCGATTTTTGATCAGTCTAGATATGCAAATGATAGTGCGGCAAGAGAAGTGAATGATTATTTTTCTATTAATGTAGATCCGACGGCCCGGCCACTGAATATTAATGTGGATTATGAGGATGCACTTTACCGTACGACAGAACATATTCAGGCAGCACTGGATAAGACGCTTGATGTATCAGAGCTTAGCGGTTTGGAAAAGTCTTATTTTAATACATGCAAATCTTACTTGAATGGACAGCTGACAACCGCGAATGGATGGGCGGCGTATGCGTCAAGAATTCAGGCTGTGGGGGAACTGCAGAAGGCAGGAATAACAAGTACATCGACATTGCCTCTGGAAAATGTAAATGCAGAAATTCCGCAAGAATTACAGGAACTGGAACAGGAAGCATTTCTTCAGATCATTAGTGGGGAGAAACCAGTGGATTACTTTGATACTTTTGTGGCAGAATGGTATGCAAACGGTGGAAAAGTGCTGACCGAACGGGTGCAGAACGCCTATGAAAGTGGAAAGAACTAAAAAGAATGGATATTAATCAGAGACTGACAGAAGAATTAAAGAAACAGATTCTGGCAGCGGAAACGCTTGTGGCAGTAGAAGACCTGTATCGCCCATATCGTCCAAAGCGCCGCACACGTGCGACAATCGCGAAGGAGAAAGGACTTGAGCCGCTGGCTGCATTGGATCACATTGTAGAAGACAAAGGAACCGCTTGAGAAGACAGCGGAAGCTTATATCTCTGAAGAAAAAGGAGATTGTAGCAGAATAAAAAACAAAAAAACAGATACGGATGATTACCTACTTACGTTGGAGCAGAAAAAGTTTCAAAATAAATCAAAAAATATTTGTGAAGTCTACCAGTCAGAGTCTTTTCGTTGTATAATGTCTTTGTCGTACAGGGTCACTTTCCTTTGTAATGTTTTGGAGCAAACTCATTATACATCAGAAAGCCCTGTACGATATTTTTTTATGAAAAAGTTGTAAAGTGGTGTAAAGATTAATGATCTTTGTATTGGCACCGAAAATATATTTATTTCTCCGCGGCTTTTCTTCCAGGATGGGAGAGTGCCGCGGAGAATTTTTTGCGAAGAAAGAATTGCTATAGCTTTTGTAATTCCGGGAAAACCTTTATCTAAGAAAAAAATACAATATTAACATGAATATCATGAATATAATATTGGAGGCTGTGAATATTCCCAAATACTTCCCTCTCAGATTCCTGTTTTCTTTTGCAATATATTTGAAACTTATCAGGCTTGCCATGGATGCAATCAGAGTGCCGAGACCTCCAATATTGGTTCCGACAATTAAAGCCCGGTAATTATCTGTAAAGCCGGATAAAAGAAGCGCAGCGGGAACATTGCTCATAATCTGACTGGCAAGAACAGCAGTAAGTGTTTCCCTTCCTGCCATGATTCTTTCCAGAAAACTGCTGAATTGCGGAATCCTTCCAAGGTTGCCGATAAAAATAAATAATGCGATAAAGGTGGCAAGCAGGGAGTAATCCACCCTGCTTATATTTTCCCTGTTTCTTAGCAGCATATATATAAGAACCAATACAAGAGGAATCTGGTATGGAATGATACGTGCAACAGTGAGCAGGCAGATTGTAAATAAGATCAGGTAAGCGGCCAGGTATTCCATGTTAAGTTCTTTTCTGTCAGAGAATCCCAAAAGAGTTTTATCTTTTTCGGAACCGCATACGTGAGGTGCTTTGGCAGCGGCTACCTGTATCCATATCAGAAGAAGGATAAGTGCTGTGGCGGAATAGGGAAGCATCAGGGTTATTAATTCTGCCGCGGACATCCCTGCTCTGGCATATAGATAAAGGTTCTGCGGATTTCCGATTGGTGTGAGCATGCTTCCGAGATTAGCAGCGATTGTCTGCATGGCTACTATTTTAAGAAGCCAGTAATTGCCCAGTTCCTTTGGCAGTTTATGCACAATGATCAGTGCAAGAGGAACAAAAGTAATCAATGCCACATCATTGGTGATCACCATTGACAGGAAGAAACATAAGAGTACCAACAGCCTGATCACACCCACAGTTCCCGATGTTCCCATCAGCAATTTTTTGGCAAGTATATCAAAAACACCAACAGCCTTCAAACCAGCTACAATTGCCATCAAACAGAAGAGGAGCCCGAGAGTCCTGAAATCGATATAAGTAAAATAAGCCTTATCCGGTCTGACCCAGAACATAGAAAGAAGCGCCAGGATCACTGCAATTGACAAAACGGTTTCTTTCCTGAAAAAAACATATAATTTTTGTAACATAATATTTCCTTTCCGGTCTGATACGACCGCGTATAAGTATATCACAGAAACATCCAGAAAAAAAGAATATCATTTTGTATTGTGGATTGTGTTTGCGATTACCGCCTCATTCCTGTATAATAAAAATGTTATCAATGGCGACATCATTTCAAAAGTTCAGAATATGAAAGGAAAACGTTTTGGAAGAACTATACAGAAAATATCAGGGAAAAACAATAAAAGATGACTATGGGAAAAAATTCCAAGGAATTTATAGATTTTGCAAATGACATGAAAAAGAGCATGAAAATTAATGCCGCAAAATATGGATTAAGGCTTATTACCTTTGAGACGGGGCATTACGATATGTGCGGATATTTTAAGGACAACGAAACAAAAAAAGTATGCATATTTTTCATTCCATGAATGCAGGAACCACCCCATAGATTTCGACATGATGAACTCTAAGGGATTTCTCGTCCGTTCTGCAAAAGGATTGAACGATTGCACTGGAGGATACAATAACTTTACGGACTTGAAGGGATTTTTCCAACTGGTAAAGCAGATTACTTCCAGTGAAAGAGACATAATGGCGAACGATACTCCGTACAAAAACTAACATTTCATTTGTTCATATCGTATCTTTTGTATATGTCAGGCAGTCAAAGGACTGTACTTATACAAAAAGGAGATTGTAGCAGAATAAAAAACAAAAAAACAGATACGGAGGATTACCTACTTACGTTGTGTCAGTAGATACAACAGCTTTTTTAATAAACAATCCTTAGTAGTAACCCTTTCCCTTTTACTACTAATTTTACTACTAACAGGTAGTAACAACTTGCAGAGTTCTGCTCTGATTTGCCATAATCTGTAATTTCAGAGCATTTTACAATAACCCCGGAATCCCTTGCAAAATAGGGCATTCCGGGGCAAAACAAGGAGAAACAAAACAATGATAAAAATATTATTCATCTGCCACGGCAGTGTTTAAGGGACGGGGCAAAAGCCTTGATTTTATTGGGATTCTTGGATAGAAACGTAAAATTTACACCTTATTTACACCTTTGGAAGATCGGATCGGAATAATATAATTTGCTAATCTGTGTTGATTTTTTTATGATTGAGTATAATAAAAGCAAGAACAGAAATGTTCTCGATGTAAGAGCATCATTAAAAGTTGGGCTGCAGATGGAGCAGGGTAAACTTCCATCTCATTAGATGTCTTAACTGGGCATCGAGCCTGGCAGCTTGGATAAAGCTGTAGTCCACGTGGGGGACTTAATGATTTTCACGTCGTTATGGGTATCTTAACTGGGTACCGAGGCTGACAACCAGCAGAAAACTCTTTTACAAAAGTAATTCTCAGAAGAGTGTGGTTTAATGCCACACTCTTTTTGGCATGTGAGGTATAAGTGGCAACAAAGGTAGATAAGAAAAACGTAATACGACAAGGTATTACAGAGGCGGAAATCGTATATTTCCAAAATTTGGCAGGTAAAACATTTCTGTATGTTTGTGGAGATGAATATTTTGAAGTTTCTTTTCCAATAGATCACTTTCTACATTTAACAGGAGTGGAGACAAGACTTTCGACCAAGGATTTTTATAAGAATGCAAAAAAATCTATTCTTACAAATAATCAGTTCTATTTTGACGCAAGACATGTATATGCAAATGCCAAAAGGAAACTTCCGTGTTTAAAACGCTTGCCGGAATTAACGAATGAAATGGTATGTGTTCTAAAAAATATGGAAACCATGACAATTACATATAAACTCAGCGTTACAAATTTGGAATTTACAGGAAGTGTGACAAGAAAGCCAAAACGGTATACTGGGAAAAAAGATTAAGAAAAGAATAAAGAGCTGGTTTTAATTGTAAAATTTATGGGGAACTAACATCAGCTTATTGACATAAATTTAAAAATAAGTATAATAATAGTTGAGTAATTGTTCAACTATTATTATTTGGAGGTGAATATATGCCAAAAACGTCTTATATTTGTAATTGCGATGTAATTCATGAGGATATTGTGAATGATGTGAAATCCAAGATGCAGCCAAAAGATGATTATATCCAGTTGGCTTCTTTGTTTAAGCTATTTGGAGATGGAACTAGAGTACAAATCTTACACGCTCTAGAACAGAGTGAGATGTGTGTATGTGATCTTGCAGTGCTACTGGGGGTAACAAAATCTGCAATTTCGCATCAGTTAAAGGCATTACGCCTAGCGAATCTGGTAAAATTCCGTAAAGAAGCACAGATAGTTTACTACTCGCTGGCAGATGATCATGTGAAAGAGATTATTGACAAGGGATTTGAGCATCTTTGGCAGAAATAATATTTTTTAACATTATAGTTGAGTAATTGAACAATTAAACAAATTATAAGGAGATTATCATGAAACGCATATTTCTATTAAAAGGGTTGGACTGTCCAAATTGTTCCGCAAAAATTGAAAAAGAAGTCGGAGAGTTGGATGGAGTGCAATCCTCAGTGGTAAATCTGATGAAGCAGACGCTTACAATCAATGTTGCTCAGACAGCCGCAGATACGATAGCCAGTCAGATTGAAACGATTGTTCATAGCCATGAGCCAGATGTGGAAGTTTCTGAAATTGTACAGGAATCTTATATACCGGAAAAAAAGCAGGAGGCCAATGAATCCTATAACAATGAGGATAAGAAGTTGACAGTTCGTTTAGCGACTGGTGCAGCAATCTATGCCATTGGTATGGCATTGACTGTTTTTGCGAAAGTGCCACTGCCTATCGAGTTAGCTTTTCTCATTGTTTCTTATGTTATTCTTGGTGGAGATGTTGTATGGCAGGCTGTGAGGAACATTTCAAAGGGGCGTGTATTTGATGAACATTTTTTGATGAGTGTTTCTACGATTGGGGCTTTTGTCATTGGTGAATATCCAGAAGCAGTTGCTGTTATGCTATTCTATCAGGTAGGTGAATTTTTTCAGTCATTGGCTGTTAAGCGTTCCAGAAAATCTATATCAGACTTAATGGATATACGTCCAGATTCTGCTACAGTAAGAAGAAATGGGGAATTGATTACCATATCTCCAGAAAATGTCTCCATTGGTGAGATTATTATTGTAAAGCCTGGTGAAAAAATTCCATTAGACGGTGTGGTATTGGATGGAGATTCTATGCTGGATACAAGGGCCTTAACAGGAGAATCAGTTCCGAGAAGTGTTCATAAAGGAGACGAAGCACTTTCCGGTTGTATGAATCAGACGGGTGTCTTAATGATTAAGACAACAAAAGCATTTGGTGAATCTACGGCTTCAAAGATTATTGATCTTGTGGAAAATGCGTCAAGCCGAAAAGCACCAACAGAAAATTTTATTACTACATTTGCACGTTATTATACACCTGTGGTTGTAATCTTAGCAGCTTTTC
>OMGY01001048.1_pt1 | contig 27679 bp, 28 predicted proteins | sample 1674461 | NCBI WGS metagenome assembly OMGY01 (sample SAMN05578579, study PRJEB25193) | human gut metagenome | biome: Human Microbiome; feature: human-associated habitat; material: feces | host: Homo sapiens | place: USA:Birmingham
TTCAATTCTATAAATTAACCTACTGTTTAATTTTCAAAGTTCTTTCTTTCAACTTATTTTTTAAGTTGTTTTATTTTGTTTTGCCCTTTTCTTAAGGACAAGTAATAATATATCATCTTTAATTTATATCGTCAATACTTTTTTTAAAGTTTTTTTATATTTTTTATTTATATTTATGTTTATCTTTCTATGTTAAAAATTATTCTATATTAGAATCCCCTATTTCATCAGGTTTATACAGCTATATATAACTTAATTTAACCTTTTACAGTAGTAATAGTATTTACGCATTTCTTTTTTATATTCTTTTCAAAATTAATAAAAAGAATTAGTGTAAACATATTTTAAGAATTCATCTACTACTAATTCTTTTTTAATTTATTTTTCTAATAAACTTTCTATTCTATTTAAATCAAATCCTAATACATGCTCTCCATCTATAAGTATAACTGGAATAGACATGTATCCCATCTTTATCAACTCTCTTTTAGCTTCTAAGTCTTTAGATATATTATACTCTTTAAATTCTATATTTCTATTTTTTAAATATTCTTTAGCTTTAATACACTGTATACAGGTATCGCTAGTATATATCTCTACTTTTTTCATTTAATATACCTCCTAAGCATTATATACTTGTATTTTTTTATTATATTAGATTATTATTATCACATATCAGTTAATAATAATTTATACTATATAATATTTTAGTTTTTTAAAGTATAATTAATAATACATAAAATTATGTTATTGTTCAATATAACTCTATCATATTAGGAGGAAATTTTATGAGAAAAAAAGTACTAATTATGTCAGCATCTACTGGCGGTGGACATAATAGAGCTGCTCGCGCAATTAAAGAAGAGCTTGAAAGTAGAACTATAGATAATATGTCTATAGAATGTGAGATTGTCGATAGTTTAAAATTAGTTAATAATACAATGGATAAAGTAATTTCTAGAGGTTATGAGAAATCAGCGCTATATACACCTAAGGCATATGGTAGTGTATATAGATTTTCAGAGACTACTATTGCTTCGAAAAATGAATTTAAAACAAACCCTCTAACATCTTTAATGGCTAGAAAATTTAAACATTTACTAAATGAATCTACGCCAGATTTAATCATAGGAACTCATCCATTTCCTATGATAGCCCTTAGTACACTTAAAAAAAATAATAATATTCATTCTTTAAGTCTAAGTGAAAGCTTCTATAAATCTACTAAAGTGGATATCCCACCTATGATATCCGTTTTAACAGACTATACTACCCACTCAACGTGGATTCAAAATGAAATTGATTATTATATTGTTGGACATGAATATGTTAAAGAGTTGCTAGTATACGAAGGAGTTGACAGTGAAAAAGTTAAGGCTTTCGGAATCCCTGTTGAAAAATCTTTCTTAAGTCATAGAGATAGAGAGACTGTATTAACTGAACTTGGCTTATCTCCTGAAAAATTAACTGTCTTACTTATGGGTGGAAGTTTCGGAGCTGGTAACATAAAAGAAACATTAGAAGATTTGATTGCTATAGATAGAGATTTCCAGATATTGGTAATAACTGGAAGAAACGAACATCTAAAAGATAAGTTATCAAAAATGCTAGATTCTACTATACATAATAAAAATATATGTTTATTAGGATATACAAATAAAATGAATGATATCTTAGCTTCTATCGATGTATTAATATCAAAACCTGGTGGTCTTACTACTACAGAAGCATTACTTAATGATGTACCTATGATTGTTCCTTACTTTATACCAGGTCAAGAAGAAGAAAATCTAGACTTCTTAACTAATTGTGGTGCCGCACTTAGAACAACTAAAAAGTATAGCTTACCTGTTTTACTAAAAGTACTTATCGATGACCCTTCTAGGCTAGATAATCTTAGAAAAAATATAAAGTCTATACGTAAATTCGATTCGGCAGTTAATATATCTAACTTAGTCGTAGATATATTAAGTGGTAACGAATAAATTTTAATATATTCTAAACAAATCCAGTTATAAAAAAGAGCCTTGAGATATTTTATTATCGCTTGGCTCTCTTTTACTATAAAAATATTTAAATATCTTTACCTAAAAATTTTAAATTTAATATCTAGGCTCATAAAAATCTTCTTCATAATCATATTGATAGTTCTTATAATTATTTCTAAATTCACTACGTACATTACTTGAAGATTTTTTAGACTTTTTCTTAATCAAAGCATCTATATCTATATTCTTTAATTTTTTTTCTTCTCGTACATTTTTAGCTTTTTTCATAGATTTATATTTTTCTAAAGTCATAGTTGTTTCCATATTATACTCCTACTAAAACATAAAAACCGAGGCATGTACCTCGATTTTTTATATTTCTCTTCTACCTTCTAAAGCTTTCGATATAGTAACCTCATCTGCGTACTCTAAATCTCCGCCTACTGGTAGACCATGTGCTATTCTTGTAACTTTTATACCCATAGGTTTTAAAAGCCTTGCTATGTACATAGCTGTTGCTTCCCCTTCTATCGTTGGGTTAGTAGCCATTATTATTTCTCTTACATCTTGTGTTCCTAATCTTTGTATAAGCTCTTTTATCTTTATCATATCAGGTCCTATACCATCCATAGGAGATATAACACCATTTAATACATGATATTGACCTTTAAACTCTCTAGTTCTTTCCATTGCAGCTACATCTCTTGGATCTTCTACAACACATATTACACTAGAGTCTCTATTCTTATTAGAACACATACTACAAGGGTCTGTATCTGTTATATTACAACAAACAGAGCAGTATTTTATTTCTCTCTTAGCTTCTATTATAGCTTTAGATAAAGCTTCTACATCATTAGTATTCATATTTATAATATGAAATGCTAATCTTTGAGCAGTTTTTCTTCCAACTCCAGGAAGCTTTGAAAACTCTTCTATCAGCCTAGTTATAGGCCCTGTATAAACTTGCATATAATCACCTACTAGAATAATCCTGGTATATTCATTCCTCCAGTTACTTTACTCATTTGACTTGCTTGCATTTCATCAACGCTTCTTAATGCTTCATTAACAGCACTTAAAACTAAGTCTTGTAACATTTCTATATCATCTGGATCAACTACTTCTGGTTTTATATTTATATCTATTAATTCTTTCTTACCATTAACTTTTACAGTAACAGCTCCTCCACCAACAGAAGACTCTATCTCCTTTGCTTCTAATTCAGCTTGCATTTTTTGCATATTTTCTTGCATCTTTTGAGCTTGCTTTAATAGATTATTCATATTTCCAGGCATCATTCCGCCTCCAAAACCTCTTTTAGCCATAACTAAAATCCTCCTTTAAAATTTTTTCTATATTTTATTATTATATCATAATCTTTTTTATTATTAATCTTGTTTTTCTTCATTATCCCTTATTTCAAGTATATCATCTTTAACTATAGACTTTAGTATTTCTTCACCTTTGTCCACTTTTTCATTTTTTATTTCTAGTTCTATATTTTTAACTTCAGACTCTAATATTATTTTTATACTAAAGCTTCTATTAATAGTTTCTCTTATCATTTGTTCTATATATGATATAGTTTCTGGGTTACTTAATCTTTTCTTTGCAAATTCAAATCCATGTCCATAAATTATATATAAGTTATTATTATAAACATTAAACCCACTCACATCACCTAATAAGAAATATACCGGCATCTGTTTATTTACTTTATCTTCTTTTATTTTCTGCCTTATCTTCTGCCATGATGACTCTATTAATTTAACATCTTCACTTTTTACATTTTCATATACTATTTCTTCAGGTTCTTCTTTCTCTATAACTATTTCATTAGTCGATATATTGTTCTCTATTGTATTTATTTTTATATTACCGCTCTCAATAGTTTTTTCTAGATTTTCTATTCTCTTTATTAAAGCTTCTTTACTTTCATCAAACATAGGTTGAGCAGTTTTCATAATAGTAACTTCTGCTAATACTCTAGGATTAGATGATGTTTTCATATTATCTTGAGTTTCTGATAATATATTTAAAATTCTTATTAAATCATTTACATCTACTATCTTAGATTGTTCTTTTAATAGCTTTATTGTTTCCTCTGGAAGTGATATAATCTCATCTAATTCAGTTGATACTTTACATACCATTAAATTTCTAAAATGGTCTATTAAATCATTTATTAAATTTCTTATATCTTTCCCCCATACAACAAACTCATTTAGTATTTGTAGAGATTTCTTTGTGTCCTGATCTATTATTGACTGAGCCATTTCAAATAATTGTTCTATATTAACTGTTCCTAATAACTCTACAGCATCTTTATATTCTATTTTATTATCTGAAAAAGATATACACTGGTCTAATATACTTAGAGCATCTCTTAATGCCCCTTGAGAGTTTCTAGCAATTAAATTAAGTGCCTTTTCTTCTACTTCTATATTTTCCTCATTACATATTTTTTTCATTCTGTCAGTCATATCTTTAACTGTAACTCTTTTGAAGTCAAATCTTTGACATCTAGATAAAATTGTTGCTGGTATTTTATGCGGCTCTGTAGTAGCTAATATAAATATTACATATGATGGTGGTTCTTCTAAAGTCTTTAATAGGGCATTAAATGCACCTTGAGATAACATATGTACCTCGTCTATTATGTATACTTTATATTTAGCCTTAGTTGGAGAATACTTAACGCTTTCTCTAAGCTCTCTTATATCATCTACGCTATTATTAGAGGCTGCATCTATTTCTACTACATCCATCACATTGTCATTTAATATGTCTCTACATACTTCACATTCATTACAAGGCTCTTGATTTATACTATTCTCACAATTTACAGCTCTTGCAAATATTTTAGCTGTTGATGTTTTACCTGTACCTCTTGTACCTGAAAATAAATAAGCATGACCTACATTGTTGTTCTCTATCTGATTTTTTAATGTTCTTATAATATGTTCTTGACCTACAACATCTTCAAAATTTTGAGGTCTATACGATCTATATAAGGCTTTATGCATTCCTCTCTCTCCTTAATGTAAAAATCAATCTAATATATTAATTTCCTATATCTTGAAATATTATATCATTATCTTTAATAAAGTTATATAAATTACAATTTTGGATATTAAAAAAATCCCTGATTAAAGGGATTCTATTTTTATATATAAATGCTGTACACCATCTATTGACTTTGCCTTACAAGCGTTACCTAAACAGTTAGCTCGGCTTAGGCACCCCTACGGCACACGAAAGTGGTCACTTACCGCTGCTTCCTTCCGGATCTGACGGGGTTCATGAGTTTTCGTTGCGTAGGACCTAAACGTCAACACCACTTATTTAGGGCAGCCTTACAAAGCAAAAGCCTCTAGATGGAATTCAATCCTGCTATAGCGGATTGCAGGTTACAGGGCACCGCTACCTCCCCATCTAGTACAGCAAAATTACAACCATATTTAATATTCTCTGGCGGAGAGTATGGGATTCGAACCCATGATACGTTTTTGACGTATACTCACTTTCCAGGCGAGCGCCTTCGACCATCTCGACCAACTCTCCATATTATCTTTTCCTTAAATTCTTAAAAAATTCTTGTAATATATTAGAGCATTCTTCTTGTAATACACCGAATGTGGTCTCGATATTATTATATTTATAATAATCTATTTTAAATTCATGTTGTTTTTCTGTATATGCATTTTTTATATGTTTTGTTCCAATTATAAGTTTTTTTATTCTAGAGTGAACTATTGCTCCACTACACATTATACACGGCTCCATCGTTACATATAAATCACAATCAACTAGTCTCCATCCACCTAACTTTTCTGAAGCTTGTCTTATAGCTAAAACTTCTGCATGAGCTGTACAATCATTTAACGTTTCAGTTAAATTATGAGCCCTTGCTATAATTTCATTATTCTTTACAATTACAGCTCCTATAGGTGTTTCACCTTTTTCATATGCTTTATTTGCTTCTTTTAAAGCCTCTTTCATGTAGTATGAGTTTTCCATATCTCCTCCTAAAACTTACAACAAGTTTATATTAACATAGTTTATTTTATATTTCAACTTAAATTTAAATATTAATCCTATAATATAAACTCATATATGCATAGTGCTCTATATACAAAATAAATAACTTACTCTATCGTGCTACTTATTCCCTACACATATTTAAAATACTACATAGAGTTTTTTAGTAATTATTTTTTTATTATAAACGCTAGTATTTTCAAAAATATAATTTATCTAATACAATAAATTAATTAATCTGTTTTACTCGTTATTTTACTAAACCTATTGAAATTACTATATAGTTTTTTAGCTATCAAGATGTAGATTTTTAGACTATAGTATTTTCAATAATCATATTCAATTAGCACAACGAGTTAATATATTTATAGTAAAGTTTTAGACTTAATCATTAATAAATTATATTTAATACTATATCTTATTAAAAATATATAAGAGTATCTTAAAATAATAATCTTAGGATACTCTTATATTTATATAAACTATATCTTATAATTCATTTTTCTTTATAACATCTACACCCATATATGGTCTTAATACTTCTGGAACAACTACAGATCCATCAGCTTGTTGATAGTTTTCTAATATAGCAGCTAAAGTTCTTCCTACTGCTAATCCTGAACCATTTAATGTATGAACGTATTCAGCTTTAGATTTTTTATCTCTCTTGAATCTTATACCAGCTCTTCTAGCTTGGAAATCTTCAAAGTTTGAACAAGAAGATATTTCAACATATCTGTTGTAACTTGGCATCCATACTTCTAAGTCATACTTGAATGCTGCAGTGAATCCTAAATCACCTGTACATATTCTAACTACTCTGTATGGTAATCCTAATAATTGTAACATTCTTTCTGCATCGTTAGTTAATTTTTCTAACTCTTCATAAGAGTTTTGAGGATCACAGAATTTAACTAATTCAACTTTGTTGAATTGATGTTGTCTTACTAAACCTCTTGTATCTCTACCAGCAGAACCTGCTTCAGATCTGAAACATGGAGTATATGCACAATATTTTATAGGTAATTGATCTGCAGTTAATATTTCATCTCTATGTATATTAGTTACTGGTACTTCTGCAGTTGGTATTAAGAAATATTCCATTCCTTCTATTTTAAACATGTCTTCTTCGAACTTTGGTAATTGTCCTGTTCCTATGAAGCTTGTTCTATTTGCCATGAAAGGAGGTAAAACTTCTGTATATCCATGTTCTTCTGTATGAGTATTTAAGAAGAAGTTTATGATAGCTCTTTCAAGTCTTGCTCCTAATCCTTTGTATAAAGTAAATCTTGAACCTGTTATTTTACCAGCAGTTTCAAAGTCTAATATTCCAAGACCTGTACCTATATCCCAGTGTGCTTTACCTTCGAAATCAAACTTTGGAGTTTCTCCCCATTGTCTTATTTCAACGTTATCTTCATCTGTAGTTCCTTGTGGAACATCTGGGTGAGGAACATTAGGTATTCTCATTAAATTATATTCCATTTCACCTTCAACTGTTCTAACTTGCTCATCTATAGCTTTTATCTTGTCTGATAATTCTTTTAGTTGAGCTTTTGCAGCATCTACATCTTTACCTTCTTTTATAAGTTGAGGTATTTTCTTAGATTCAACATTTAACTCATTTTTCATTACTTCAACTTCTTTAAGTAATTCTCTTCTCTTATCGTCTAAGGCAACTACAGCATCTAGATCGAATTCTTTTTCCCCTCTTCTATCCATTGCCTTTTTTATGTCTTCTAAATTTTCTCTTATTCTTTTTATATCTAGCATTTTACTTCCTCCTATTTTTATTTTATAGCTATTTTCTAGCTTATTTTTCAATACATATGTACATTTAGATAACGTTATCTCTTTAAAATTTATCTTAAGATTTTTATTGAATAGCTTTCCTAAAACAATTAATTATAATAAAAAAAGACCTTCTATCCCCCTATAAAAAGGGACGAAAGTCTTTGATCCGCGTTGCCACCCTAATTGACCATACGTTTTATGTATAGTCCTCTCAATCCTGTAACGTAGGTATACGTCTAATCTTACTATTATTTCCGATTAGAAGCTCTGGAATGGATTCAAAAATCATTGTAATGAGTTCACACCAACCACTCACTCTCTGAATACAAACATATTTTTTACTATTTTCCTTCATAGCTTTTAAACTAATTGTTTTATTTGATAATCATTATATTATATATATAACCAAGTTTCAATAGTATTATTCAAACTTTTTATTATTTTATTTTAGTTAAAGTATTTATTTTTACAAGTAATGTCTATATAATTAGATTATTTTTTTACAAAATAGTACTCTATAATTTTTTATAAACTATTTTTTGCTATTATTTACAAGTATATTTTTATCTAATAATGACGAAACAATTTCATCTAATATCTCTTCACTTTTTGCTTCAATTGTGTGTAAATGACTCTCTTTTGTTAATGTTGATAATTGTTTAAACTCATCACTTGAGGCTTTTTTCATAAATTCGTCTATATCTCTATTAGAATCTATATCTAAATCTACTTTAATTTCTCCATAGATCGGATGTTTTACTATTACATCTTTTACTTTACCACCTAAGTCTACTATAGTCTTTAATTCATTATAAAACTCATCTCCATTAACATGATTTTTACATTCTATAGTTTTAGTCGTTACTTTAGTATTATATATTACATAACCCTGAGGTGTAGCTATTATATCTACACCTGTAGCTCTTATTAAAGCTATATCTTGAACTATTACTTGTCGGCTTACATTTAAAGTATTTGCTAACTCATCACCCTTTATAGGTTTAGCTGATTTATTTAATATACTTAATAATAACTCTCTTCTCTCTTTAACTTTCATAATTTACCCTCTTCCAAACTTATTAAATTATAATTCTACTCTATATAATTATCTATTTATAATCTGTATCACTAATCTATATTATATCATTGTATATTTTATTTTATATAATCCTATCATAATATTAACTAATAAATTGATACAAGGCTTAAAACAATATAGTAATAAAAAATTCGCTACGCTCATGTCGCCAGCGATATGACACTCGCTACCGCTTCGGTCACATCCGTTGCTTGAGCCACTGCGTGGGCGAAGCATTTCAAAATGTCATTTTTTACGTTTATAAAGTTATTGGTATTACTTATATTCATAGGTTATCCACAAAATTTTTAATGCTATAGTTTCCTTATACGTAAAAAAGACTCTATCTGAAAACAGATAGAATCTTTTTTACTTTTACTTTCTTTATAGATTAATTATATTAAAGAAAATACATCTGAAATATTTTCATCATTATCTATTTCATTACGTTCACCACAATAAGGACATAATATGCAAGGCTTGCTATCTTTTGGTGTTACAACTCTTAATTTTTGTCCCTCTTGAATTTCTGCATGTTTACCGCATCTAACACAGTCAAACTCAACTAATTTATTTGCTTTGGCGCTTTTAGCCATAGAAAAACTCATATCACCATCTCCGAACATTTAATTATTTTTAATAGTAATTAATTTTTCTTATATATTTCTAAAAAATATTTTTCTTATATTGAATATACTTACTTTGAAGTAATTCCATTTTATCTTTCATTATTAATTGAAGCTCTGATGCTAGTTCTAATTCATTATTATCTAATGCTTCTATTATTTGAGTAAATAAAGACTTTCTTACTAAATTATCTTTCATTAATTCAAGTTTTATATTATTTATATCATTATATACAACTTCATCTAAAGCATCCATATCATCTATTGTATGCATTTTTTTGCATCCTCTTATTATATCCATATTGTCTTGTATAATCCTATTTCTCAATTCTTTCATCCATCTGTCTATAGCCCCTACTTTAAATGAATTTATAATATCATCAGTAAATACATCATTATCTTTTAATACTTCAACTTTTTCAATATATTTATCTAAATTTAACATATTTTCATAAACTGTAGCTGGTGATTTTCCAAATAATTTTTCTCTTTCATCTTGAGTGTAGCATTCAAATACATTTTCTTCATCTCTATATTTTCTATCTTTCTCTAAATAAAAACTAGTTTCACCTGCATCTTTAGATATTTCTTTTTCTAATTCTTTTGAATCTAAATTACTAACTGCTACTGCTTTTATACCATCTACTACTGCTTGATAAATACTTGCTAAAACTAAATACGTATTTGATAATGGATTTGGAGCTCTTAACTCAAATCTAGTAGCTAGTGGATTATCTATATCTCTTATAAGTCCTATTAATACTGATCTATTTCTTGATGGGACTTCATAATTTTTACCAAGTGAAGTAACTATACATACCGGTGCTTCAAATCCTGGTACTAATCTATTTAGTGCATCATTTGAATCTGTTACAAATGGGTTTAATACTTCATAGTTTTTAAGTATTCCCATTAATGCTCCATACCCTATTTCACTCATAAAATCACTGTTCATATCTTTTGGTGAGAATAAATTTTTAACTTTTCCATCTTTTAATTTTGCACTTATTCCTATATGAGTGTGTTCTCCACTTCCAGCTACTCTATTAAGTGGCTTAGCTTTAAAAGTCACATTAAGACCAAAACTTTTAAATACCTCTTCAACTATATCTCTTATTACTATCTCATTGTCTGCCGTTTGAATTGCACTTGAATATTTCCAGTCTATTTCTAATTGTTCCATTGCATGATTAGTTTTACCGTCTATACTTATTGAACTTGCTATACCACCAACTTCTTTATGACCCATTTCAGGTTCTACGCCTAACTCTTGAAGTATTATAAGAGTTCTTTCTAATGCACTTCTTATAGTACCTTGAGTTTTTTTCCAGTACTGCTCTTTTAAACTTTGAGATACATATAATTTATCTAAATCTGCTTTATCTTCTGGTGTGCTTACCCAGAATTCTAGCTCGGTTGCTGATGTTATATTTATCTTTTCTATATCATCCACACTATCTATATCTACATGATTTAAAAGATTATGATATTTTTTTAATAAATCAATTAAAGTATTTTCTAAATTATTTGTTGCTCTTTGTAGTATTCCTCTTGAACATACCTTTTTATTATTGTGTATTAAGAAAGAAGGTATTTTAAGTGTACCAACAGGTAAGTTAGTTTCATAATCAGTTAGCTCAGTATTATAATCGATATACCAATTTACATCTAAGTCAGGAAGTAAATCAACTTTAGCATTATTTAATGTTGCAATTTCATGAAGTTCTACACTTGAACCATCTGTTTGTATTCCTCTATATAAAAAGTCATCTATATCTTTTTTAAATAATTCTACAGGTATTTTTTCATCAGTTGCATTTCCACCTAAATCTACCCCCATTAAAGATACAAACTTTATTTGTTTGTTTAAATTTAGTATTTGAACTATTTTTGCACTATTATGATCCTCTTTTTTTATCACTCTCAATAATCCCATAGTAATACCCCCTATTTATATATCTAGTTTTACATTATATTCATTTAACCAAGTTTCTAACTGAATTAAATAAGCTATTACTTGAGGTCCTGTCATAAGTTGACCAAACCAAGGTTTAGTAAAACTTCTACCTTGAGTATTTATCATATTAATAACAGCTTCTTTGTCTACTATTTGAAAAAGCTTAGCATTTGGATCTTGAGCTATATCATTTAGCATTTTACATACTGCTTTAGTGTATATTGGATTATGAGTTTTTGGATATGGACTTTTCTTTCTGTCTATTATCTCATCTGGAAGTAGGGTTCTCATAGACTCTCTTAAAAGTCCTTTTTCACGACCATGTAATAGTTTCATATCTGCAGGTATGTTATAAGCATATTCAACTAATGTTTTATCTGCATAAGGTACTCTTCCTTCTAAACTATTTGCCATAGTCATTCTATCTTTTCTATTTAATAAAGTTATCATAAACCATTTTAAGTTTAGATAAGTTAACTCTCTCATTCTTTCATCTCTTTTGCTTTCGCCTTTTACTTTTGGAACTTTTTTTATGCTATCTTGACACATTTGTTTTGCATATTCTTCTATAGGTAAATCCGCTATACTTTTTGCTAATATATTTTTTCTATGATTTAATGAATCTTGCCATGGAAACATTTCTATATTTTCATAATCTTTAGTATACCAAGGATATCCACCAAACACTTCATCAGCACACTCTCCAGATAAAACAACTGTAGCATGTTTTCTTACTTCTTTAGAAAATAAATAAAGCGATGAATCTATATCTGCCATTAAAGGTAAATCAGATGCTAATGTAGCTTCTTTTAAATAATTTGCAAGTATTGTATTATCTAGTATTACATTATGGTGATTACTTTTAATATAATCTGCCATTTTTACAACCCAATAAGCATCACTATTTGGTTGGAATTCATTAGCTTTAAAATATTTTTCATTATCAGTGTAATCAATTGAAAATGTATTTAATTTTTCTTTATTATCTCTTTCAAAAGCCTTAGCCGCTATATAGGATATAAAACTTGAATCAAGTCCACCAGATAAGAAAGTACAAACAGGTACATCACTAACAAGTTGTCTTTCTATTGCATCTACTAGTAATTCTCTTAAATGCTTTGTAGTTTGACCTAAATCTTCTGTGTGCTCTTTTGCTTCTAGCTCCCAATACTGTCTTAATTTTATTCCATTTTCATTGTATGTTAAACAATATGCAGGAGGTACTTCTTTTATATCTTTAAATATTCCTGATCCTAAACTTCTTTGAGGACTTATAGCCATCATCTCTAAAATACCGTCTTTATCAACGATAGAATCAACATCTGGATGTTTTAATAATGCTTTAATTTCAGATCCAAATATTAATGAATCCCCCTTAAATGAATAAAATAAAGGTTTAACCCCTAATGGATCCCTTACTAAAAATAATTCTTTTTTATAATCATCCCATATAGCAAATGCATATATACCATCAATTTTATTTACACAATCTTGACCATACTCTATATATGAAGTTAAAAGTACTTCTGTATCAGAATATGAGTTAAATGTATACCCTTTATCTAATAAATCACGTCTTACAACCTCTGTATTATATAGTTCCCCATTGTATACTATAGTATATTTTCTATCACCTAAATACTTATCCATAGGTTGAAGTCCACCTGTTGGGTCCACTATAGCTAACCTTCTATGTCCAAGTATTGCATTATCATATACTTTTATTCCATATGAATCTGGACCTCTAAATACTAGAGTATCTCTCATGTCTTCTACTATATTGTAATAGGGCTTTATATCTTTTTTAAGATTAACCCATCCAACTATTCCACACATACATTCCACTCCTTTATTGATATATCCTATCATATGTTATTTAAAATAATAAGGTGTATACATTAACCATAAAAATAAAAAAATATATATAGTAAAATTAAATTTATTAAGTTTTTTTATCAAAAACAAAAAAAGATGAAGTTTTTTCTTCATCTTTAATCAATTACTTTATAAAGTTAATTACAAATGCATAATCATAGTCTTTATACTGACCATACTTTATCATACCTAGTACAGCTAATACAAAGTATGCTATTGAAACTATTGGAGTTAAAAGCGCTCCTATTAAAACAATTATTGATAATCCTGCTATTATTTCATATATTACAAAAGATATATGAAAGTTTAATAACTTTCTTCCATTTTCTCTTATATAGTCAGATTCTTTACTTAAGTCTTTCCATACAAAGTATGATACTATAAATCCAACTAAGTTAAAAACAAGTATAGCTCCAGCCATTATTAACATTATCAGATTTTCTCTTGACATAGAATTTCTGTAGTTATCCATCTAAATTCCTCCAATTAAAATTCATATAAATATAATACAAATTTGCATTACATGTTATTATATTATATTATATTTATATAAATAATGCTATAGAATAGATAAGATTAAAATCTAATTATTAATATAATTTTTTATTATATTTTTCACCTTAGGTACTACATGGCTTCCTGCTGTTTTACCGTTTAAATCTTCTATAATCATTGATATAGCTATTTTAGGTTCATCCAGATTTACTGCTACAAACCATCCTTTTTCACTACCATCTGTATCATCTTTACTTTTTTTAATTTCTGCTGTACCAGTTTTTCCTATTAAGTTTACTCCATTTATCTTTCCTAAATTCCCGGTTCCGTCTTCATCATTTATAACTGCCCCAAAACAACTAATTAACTCTTCTAAATTTTCTTTATTTATAGCTTTACTATATACTTTTGGCTCTTTATTTTCACTTATTACAAGTCTCGGCTTCATTATATCACCATTATTAGAAAGTGCCGAGTAAGACATAGCTACATCAAGTGGAGTCATAAGTACCTCTCCTTGCCCATAACCAGTATCAGCTAATAGCATTTCACTTTCTATTTTAGAGTTATTAGATATTTGTGATTTATCCATAGGATATTCAAATTCTAAATTTTCTCCTATACCAAATTTCTTTGCTCCTTCTATAAATTTATCTGCGCCTATTTTAATAGCTAAGTCTGCAAAGTATATGTTATCAGAGTATTTAGTGGCATCATATAAATTAACTGATCTTCCTGGGTCTTTTACTCTAGTAACATAATAATCTCCCCAATTAACCCCTTTAACATCAATTGTATCATTTGGATTTAATACCTTTTCATCTAACCCTATTGATGCTGTTATAAGTTTCATAGTTGATCCTGGTGAGTATGCATTATTAAATCTATTTTCATTATGAGCATATTCACTTTCTTTCCACTTATTAGATATTGTTTTAGTTATATATGTAACCTTTGTATTAGAATTATAAGATGGTGAACTTACCATAGCTAATACTTCTCCAGTTTGAGGATGTAATGCCACAGATGCTCCTTTTTCATTATTCATTTGTGCATATATATTTTCTTGAAGTTTAGAGTCTATTGATATCTTTATATTTTCTCCATTTATAGGTTCTTTTTTTGCTAATGTTATTTTTTCTTCTCCTCTTTTTATAAATATATGCACACCATCTCTTGCTCTTAATTTATCTTCATAAACTTGTTCTAATCCTGATTTTCCTATTTTACTTTGTGAGTTATAATCTTTACCTTTATATTTTTCTAATTCTTCCTTAGTTATATTATCAGTGTATCCAATCAGACAACCTAATGCCTCACTATTTTGATATACTCTAGAATCTACCTCATCTATAATTACACCTTCTATAGTTTTTAATAAATCAATTTTTTCATTTTCATATTGAGGTACCTTTAATATTGGTATTTTATGATCTGGATTTTGATTTTCTATTTTTTCACTTATTTTATCCATGCTTACATCTAGTACCTCTGCAAACTTAGGTAAGTTTTCATCTTTATTTGCTGTAAAAACACTAGGATGTATATTTACTTGATAAGCTTTACCATCATAAGCTAACTTATTATTATCTCTATCTAATATTTGTCCTCTAACAGCTTTATCAACCTCTACCCCTATTTTATCATCTTTAGTCATAGGAGGAAGTATTAAACTTTCATTCCATATTATTTTATAGTTTTTATCTTCTTTAACTATATCTACCTTTATATCTTCAAATTTCAATTTTCCTGCTAGAGTATTCATTGTAATTGATATAGGTATCTGAGTCTTGCTATTTATTTCTCCAATTGAAATCTTTATATCATTTGCTCCTATACCCGAATATATGCTAGAGTACCTTTTTATAAATTCTTCCTTAGAGATATATTCTTTTGACTTTTTTGAAATATTGTCATATAGTGCTTCATAGTTACCTTCATTTAATAGCTTTTCATAATTTTTAATTAAAGGTTGTACCTCATTGTTTTTGCTGCACCCTGATAAGACAAAAATTGATAGTATAAATATACTTAAAAGTAAAATTACTTTTTTAAAAAAATTATTCATGTTTATCCCCCCATATATTTATTTAAAATATTTACTTTTTATTTTGTTAACTTCATAAGTATCTAATGATAATGCCTTTCCAATATTACCATCTAACATATGCCATACATAGTTATGAACTAATACAGCATTTTCAAAATCTCCATTTTTCCATTTACTAAGCTCATAATGTAAGTAGTTTCTTGCTTCTTCATCTCCTATATTCTTTAATGAATTTAGTGCAATATCTATAGTTTTAGGATTTATATCAATACTCCCATTCTTTCTTCCATCTATAGGCTTTATGATTTTATTACTCATTCTATGTATAAAATCAACTACACCATATTGTGTATTTATTTCACTTATCTCAAGTACTTTTTGACTATGTTCTAACTCATTACCTAAACCTACAATTTCAGTATTATCATTCTCTACTTTATATTTAGTGGGTTTAACAAACTTTACTTTATTTTCATCATCTACAACTGCCCTAGGTATTATTTTATCAACTCCTATATATGATGCTATTTCATCTACATGTAATAAATTATTTATATTCTCTAATACATTCATAATTGGTGGAATATTATAAGCTAATGCTGGATTATATATTCCAATTGACAATAAAAGGGCTATACATGCTGCTAATTTTGATATAATCTTTTTATTCTTTTCTTTTTTAATATCTTCTTCTGCTTTGTCTATTGCTTCTTTAATTATAAGGTTTTTATCAAATTCAAACTTTATATTATTTATTTTTTCTTTATCTATGTAAAAGTCTTCTATTTCTTTATCTATTTCTTCTATAGTTATGCTATCTATATCAACAAATTCATCATATATATTTTCATCTATTGAATTATACTGTTGTTTCTTTATAAATTTACTCATTGAAGTATCCCTCCTTTAACATTTTTTTCATATCCTTGAGAGCCTTTCTTAAATGAGTTTTAATTGTGTTCACAGGACGGTCTAATATTTTAGATATATCTTCTATTTTTAAGTCATCAATATATCTAAGAATAACTGCATCTTTATATTTATCCTCTAGTTCATCTATTGCATTATATAGATCAATTTTTATCTCTATCTTATCTTCAATTACAACTTCTTTTACATAAGAAGTCTCATCAAGTTCTAAATCTACCATCCCTTTATTTCTTAAATAATCATTTGCTACATTTATAAGTATTCTACTTAACCATGTCTTAAAATACTGTGGTTCTTTTAAACTTCTTATATTTCTATAAGCCTTGTATATAGTTTCTTGAACTATCTCTTTAACATCTTCTTCGTATTTACATCTTATATAAGCTTCTCTACATAACCTATCAAAGTAGATATCCATAAGCTTTTCAAAAGATTGCCTATCCCCTTTAGTGGCTCTTTTAACTAAAAATACTTCCTCCATCTTATCTCCTTCCAATATTTTATTCTATCTGTTAGACTTTATAATTTAATAAAAGGTTTTAAATATTTTTTATTTTTTTGTTTTTTAATAAAACTTTTAGATAATACTCTTTTCTATACTATTAATTTTACAATAAATATATAAATCCACCTATATTCTTAAAATTTTTTACGTATATGGAAATTATATCATGAAAAATTTGTGGATAACCTATGAATATAAGTAATATCAATAACTTTATAAAAGTAAAAAATGATATTTTGAAATGATTCGCCCACGCAGTGGCTCAAGCAACGGATGTATCCGTAGCGTGAGCAAGGATATATCGTTGGCGAAATGAGCGAAGCGAATTTTTTATTATATTGACAACGTAAAAAGCTACTCACAATTGAGTAGCTTTTTGCGTTTACTTATATAGGTTTTAATCATTTTTATAATAATCTTACCTATTTTTAATATATTCTTGAATTTCTTCTAAGTTTGCATATGAGGCTATAGCACCTTTTTTAGTTGTACTATATGCAGCATAATGATTAGCAAATAATAAATAATCTCTTATAGTATCACAACTTAACTTATCTATACCATCAAGATCAACTTCATTTTCTAATAACTTAAATAAAAATGCTCCAATAAATGAATCTCCTGCACCTGTTGTATCAACAACTTCAACTACATTACCTTCTATGCTAACTACTTTATCTTTAGTATATATTTCTGCTCCATCTTTACCTTTTGTAAAAATAACCATTTTTACGCTTCCATTAAATAGTACTTCTTTAGCATCTTCAATATTATTAAATCCTGTTATAAACTCTAATTCTTCATCTGATATTTTAACTATATGTGCAAAAGGTAAAAATTCAAGTATCGCTTTTCTACATTCATCTTCACTATTCCATAATGGTAATCTTACATTTGGATCAAAACTTATAATACTATTATTATCTATAGCACAATCTATTGCTTTTTTATGCGCTTCTTTCATTGGACAATCTATTAAATCTACAGAACAAAAATGTAAGCTATGACAATCATTAAACCACTCTTTATTTATTTCACTTTCATTTAACAACATATCCGCACTTGGATTTCTATAAAATGAAAAATCTCTATTTCCATCTTCTTTTAAAGAAACAAATGCAAGTCCAGTATTTGCTTTATTTGTCCTTAATACATAACTTGTATCAACATTAACTTTATTAAGTTCATCTATAATATAATCTCCAAATGCATCTTCACCTAGTTGTGAAATAAAATTAGATTTTCCTCCTAATTTACTAACTACTGCAGCTACATTAGCAGGTGCACCTCCTGCTACTCTTTCAAATCCAACTACTTCTTTTAAACTACAGCCCTTTTTATTGGGTATAAAGTCAATTAATGCTTCTCCTATAGTTATTATTTTTTTCATAATTTCCTCCGTTAATATCCCTATATTACAATATTTATTTCATTATTATACATTTATTACTTTTGTTCTTGCAATTATATCATGTAAGGCCTTACCATCTTCTCTCTTGCCCATAACATAATTTGAAACTAATACTAAAATAATACCGATAAAAGGTATAGTATAAATTACTTTACATAATTCTCTTACAATAATATGTACTAAACTTGGATTGTTATAATTATCTGTAACTATCTTCATTCCCATCATATATTTACCAAAATGATATCCTTTAAATATAACTGGTACTAGTATTAAATATATTGTAAATATTAAACTCCCAATGCTTAAGGCAAATGTAGAGTCTTTTCCTATATTTATAAAAATCCCTACTATCAATGCATAAATACCGACATTATCTATTAATAATGCAAATATTCTTGATGATATTTTAGTTTTCAATTTTATAGGCCTCCATTTCATAAATACAAATGCTACCTTTTAAATTTTCTCCACTAAGCTTTATTCCTACATTATCTTTAGTTGGATAGAATCTAGTAGTAAATACTTCTTCTCCATTATTAATAAATATTTCAATAGACGATGTATCACACAGTACTCTAAAGTTATTTAATTTATCTAAGCTAACACTTCTGTTAGTTCTTCCATAACCTCCATGTGTAAAAGATAATGTAAATAATTGTTTTTCTCTATCATAACTTAAATTTACACAATTTTTTATAATACTTTCAAGTTTATCACATTTTTCTAAATTAACAATCATATCAAATGTATCGTATGCATCTTCATTTATATTTGAATTTATTTCAATATATTTTTTATCTTTTCTTAACTTATTAATTTCCTCTACTGGATTTTGTATTAACTTATTATTTTTAATTTTTAGTTCTCTTGGTATAGTTAATGCATGCTGCCAACCATAATCTGTAGTTGGATTAGAATATAAATCCTCTATATCTGGAAGTCCCATCCATCCTATTAATATTCTTCTTCCTTTTGAATCTTCAAATGTTTGAGGGGCATAAAAGTCAAATCCTCTATCTAATTCTTCAAAATCCCTTAATTTATAATTATTAGTTTTATAATCTCCATCTATTATGTAGTATCCACTTTGATAAATATTATTATATTTTATACCTTCAGCATCTATTCCTTGTGGAGATATTAATAATATATTTTTTCCATCTACATTAAATAAATCTGGACATTCCCACATATAACCAAACTTACTTTCACTTTTTATAATATTGATTACATTCCAGTTTATCATATCATCGCTTTCAAATAATAATACTTGACCTATATCATCTTTATCTCTAGCGCCTTGTACCATATAAAATTTATTATTTTCCATCCAAACTTTTGGGTCTCTAACATGACAAGTCATATTTTCTGGATAATCATCATTAGTCATTATTAATTTTTTATTTGTAAAAGTTTTTCCATCTTCACTTACTAAAAGCACTGTATTATGTCCTCTTCCAGATGAAATATAATCATGTTCTCCTACGTGCTTTACATTTCCAGTATAAAATATATTCATTTTTCCATTATGTACTATAGTTGAACCTGAATACGCTCCATGACAATCAAAAGGTTGGTCTGCAAATATTTCTGTACCATTATTTTTATAATTAATAAAATCTTTGCTAGTATAATGTCCCCAAAGCTTTATGCCTCCATTTGCATCAAATGGAGAGTACTGATAAAAGATATGATATTCACCATTAAATTCACAAAGTCCATTTGGATCATTTAACCATCCAACTGGTGGCATTAAGTGAAAATTTAATCTCCAGTAGTCTTTATTAACTCTTTCTTTTTCATTTTTTTCTATAAAGTTTACTAATTTTTTTAAATCTCTATTTAAAGCGTTCATTATTTCCTCCAATCATTATCTATAGCGATATTTTATATATATAATAAGGTGACAATATAATTTGCCACCTTATTGTAAAATTATTTAGATTCATCCCATCCCAATAATAATGTTGTAAAGAATGCAACCCCTAACGCTATTGCAAACATTATTATATAATTAATAGGTGAATGTAAATGTAATAGTATTCCAAATATTCCTGTAACTCCTGTTCCTGTAGCTCCAAGTCCAACTATTGACGCATATAATCCTCCTGCTGCTCCACCTAAAGCTGCCCCTATAAAAGGTTTTATATATCTTAAGTTTATTCCAAATATTGCTGGCTCTGTTATACCCAACATTGCACTTAATGCTGCTGGGAATGCTAATGATTTTAATTTTTTATTTTTAGTTTTTACACCTACTGCAAGTGTTGCACCACCTTGTGCTATATTTGCAGCTGATGCTATTGGCAACCAATATGTATATCCATAATTGGCAATTTGACCCATATCTATTATCGAATACATATGATGAATACCTGTAACAACTGTAGTTGCATATATTCCACCAATTATAAACCCACCTATCCCAAATGGTAATTGAACTATTTGTTGAACTCCAGTCAATAAAGAATTTTCTAAGAAAACAAATACTGGTCCAACTAATGTAAGAGTTAAATATCCAGTTATAAATACTGTAACTAATGGTGTTACGAATAAATCAATCATTTCTGGAACTATCTTATGAAGTTTATTTTCTATAAAGCTCATTATATAAACTGCTATTACTATTGGTATTATATGACCTTGATAAGCAACCATAGGAATCTCGTATAGTCCAAACCATACCGATTGATTTCTAAGAACACCTTCACTGGCTACAGTCCATGCATTTTGTAAATCTGGATGTAACATAATCATAGCTATAACTGCACCTAAAAATTGATTTCCCCCAAATACATTTGCACTACTAAATCCAATAAGTATCGGTAAGAATATGTACGCTGCATTGCTAAACATAGTTAAAAATACATACCATGATGCACTTGTATCTATTGCTAAATAACCATTATTTACACAGAAATTTATAGATTCGGTAAGTCCCATCATAAGACCTCCAGCTACTATTGCTGGTATAATAGGAACAAAAACATCACCTAAAGTCTTTATTATCTTTTTAAACTTATTATCATTTGCACTAGCTGCTTGTTTCAATTCTTCTTTTGATACTTCACCTTGACCAGTAAGTTGTGCAAATTCTTCATATACTTTATTTACTACACCTGTACCAAATATTATTTGAAGCTGTCCAGATGCAAAGAAAACTCCCTTTACCCCATCAATATTTTCTATAGCTTCTTTATTTACTTTTTCATTAGATTTAATTACTAATCTAAGTCTTGTTGCGCAATGAGCTGCTGATACTATATTTTCACTTGTACCAATTTCATTTATTATTTGTTGTGCTATTTCTTTATAATTTGATTTTTCTACTTTATTATTACCCATGTATATTCCTCCTTCCTAAATTATGTAATCGATTACACATTTTACACATAATATGTAATCGATTACATATATGTTAATTTAAGTATATATTATTTTTTTATTATAAGCAAGCATTTTCCTTATATTTTATAAATATATAAAAAAAGAAAATATACTTATCGTATACTTTCTCTCTTTATATATTTATATCCTAATTTTATTTTATCTATATCTTTATTATCATATTTCATTTTATTTATAATAATTTTAGCAGCTTCTATACCACTGGTCTTATAATAATAATGTACAGTACTCAATTTAGGTGTTACAACTTTAGATACTTTTGAATCTCCTATAGAAACTATCGAAACATCCTCTGGTGTTTTTATTCCTTGTGACTTTAGATATTCCATTGCTCCTATAGCTATATTATCTGTTACACAAAATATTCCATCAATATTTTTATTTTTAGAGATTAAATCCTTACAACTTTCATATCCTGACTCTGAAGAAAAATCTCCAATTCTTATATACTCATTATTAAGGTTAATTTTATTATTTTTTAATGCATCAATATATCCTTGTTTTCTTTCTTTTCCAACAGCTATATCTTCTTCTCCTACACCTATAAATCCTATTTGACTACACTTACTTTTGATTAATTCATCTACCACAAAATAAGCTGCATCATAATCATCATGATATACACAAGAATAGTTTTCTATATTTTGTCCAATAATAACTATTGGAATTTTTAAATTTTCAATTATTTCTAAATGTCTATTACTAATTGTCTTAGCTAAAAATATTATTCCATCTACTTCATTATTTTTAAATATATTTAAATAATCTATTTCTTTTTCTATATCTAAATCTGTATTTCCTAAAAGTACATTATATCCATCTTTTTTTAATTCTGTACTAATACCATCTACAATTCTACTAATTGTAGATGAACTTATTTTAGGTAATATAACTCCTATTAAATTTGTTTTTTTTGTTCTTAATGTCTGTGCAAAAGATGATGGTACATAACCAGTTTCATCAATTATCTTCTGTATTTTTTTTCTATTTTTTTCGCTAACATATCCATTATTTAAATATCTAGATATTGTTGTTCTAGATACACCTGCTAACTCTGCTATTTTATTTATATTCATATATATTTATCATCCTAATATCAATTTATATATATATTGATTCATATTATATAACTACTGAGAAATTATTTAATACATTTTACTTTTATCTATTAATTTTTTATAAACATTTTTCATATACTCTTCATTAGTTAAGTCTAATACCTTATCTATATCAACCCACTTAACACCACTATTTTCATCTTCTTTAACAACTAACTCTTCATTTTCATCTGCTTCTAAAATATATGCTACTGATAAATGAAGATGACTTGCTACATACTTTCCTCTTTTTATATGAGCATTTACTGGTAGTATATCAATTGAGCATATATCATTTGTTATAGGTCTAGCTTCTTTTATACCTGTTTCTTCTTTAGCTTCCTTTATAGATACTTTAATTAAATCACTATCACCATCAGCATGTCCACCAGTCCATCCCCATGAGTTATATATATTATGATGTATCATTAAAACCTTAGTTCTTAACTTATTTACTATAAATCCAGAACTTGTTATATGTGCTATTTCATTATCTCTAACTAAAACATCATCATTTTTGTTTATAAAGTCTAATATAATTTCTTTATCTTTTTTCTCTTGTTCATCAACAGGATTATATTTTTCTATTTGTTTTATCCATTCCATATTTTGCCCCCTACATATTAAGGGACTATAACTTTTAAACTTTTAGTCATAATCCCTAATTTATTTAAATATTAAAGTTTTACACTTTAGTTTACATAATTTTATTCTTGTTAATATATTTGAATCTTAATTATTAACTCTATATTGCTTAATATATTATTTAGTATAATTATATTAAAGCTTGTACAATCTTATTCTATATTTTATAAAAAATTCGCTTCTCTTGAGCGACGTGTCGGCGAAACACTTCATGTCGCCAACGATATATCCTTGCTACCGCTACGGATACATCCATTGCTCAAAAAATTATTTTGACTTTTTCATATACTCTATAGCTTTTAATGTTCCCATCTTAGAATGGTCAAAAGTAAGTCCACCTTGGAAGTATACATTATATGGTGGCTTTATAGGAGCATCTGCACTAAGCTCTATAGAAGAACCTTGAACAAAAGCACCTGCAGCCATTATAACTTCACTGTCATATCCAGGCATTGCCCAAGGAACTGGCTTAACGTATGAATCAACAGGAGCTGCAGCTTGAGCACCTTGACAGAATGCTATAACTTCTTCAGCATTTTTAAGTCTTACTATTTGTATTATATCACTTCTTACATCATCGTATTTTGGAAGTACTTCATATCCCATTTTTTCAAACATTCTAGCACAGTATATTGCACCCATTAAAGCTTGAGAAACTACATATGGAGCCATAAAGAATCCTTGTAATACATTTCTAGTTGTACCAAATGTTAAACCACATTCTTTACCTATACCTGGAGTTGTAAGTCTATATGATATAAGTTCTACTAAATCAGCTCTACCAGCTACATATCCTCCAGTTAAAGCAAGTCCACCACCTGGATTTTTGATAAGTGATCCAGCCATTATATCAACACCAACTTCTGTTGGCTCTTTAGTCTCTATAAATTCTCCATAACAGTTATCAACCATAACTATAACATCTTCTTTAACAGATTTAGCTACATCTACTATCTCTTTTATATCAGCTATTGTAAGAGACTTTCTCCAAGAATATCCCTTAGACCTTTGTATAAATACCATTTTAGTTTTATCATTTATCTTCGCTTTGATTCCTTCTAAATCAACATCTCCATTTTCTAAGAAATCAACTTGATTATATGTAACACCAAATTCTTTTAAAGAACCTTTTTCTTCTCTTATCCCTATAACGCCTTCTAATGTATCATATGGTTTACCTGTAACTGATAATATTTCATCACCTGGTCTAAGTATTCCTTGTAAGCAAAGAGTTAAAGCATGAGTTCCATTAACTATTATAGGTCTAACTAATGCATCTTCAGCTCCAAATACATTTGCATATATTTCTTCTACTTTTTCACGACCTAAATCATTATAACCATACCCTGTTGTCCAGTTAAAATGGTTATCACTTAAATTAGCTTCTTGCATAGCTTTTAATACTTTATATTGATTATATTCTCTTATTTCTTTTATTTCATCAAATTTGTGTTTTATATCATTCATTACTTCTTCAGATAATTTAAATGTTTCGTCATCTAAACCGTAAAATCCTTTTAATAATTCTTTAGTTTCTTGTAACATAATATCCACCTGTCTTTTTAATTTTATCCTTAAAATTCTATCATAGTATGTATTTATAGTCAATTTCTAGAGAATTAACTATAATTTACTTATTTACATTTTGTTATTTTAGTATCTATAATGGTTGCATCTGCAAATCTTTCTAATAATTTTTTTGAATATTCTATGTATCTTTCTAGATTTTCATCTTCTTCAAAAGCTATTATATTCATTAATATATGAGTTGTATCATTTGTTATCATCGCTTTTATAGAATCTGATGTAGTGCTACCAAATTTACCATCTTCATCTTCAAATACAGGTAAGTTTTCTAAGTTTATACTACCTCTTCCTATTCCATCATACCTTTCATTTTCTTCACCTACTGTAAAAGTTATACTTCCTTTTACTTTATCTAAGTCGTAAGTCCCTACTGAATAACAAGTATGTAGTGATATTAGATTATTTATATCTACTATATTATTAACTATATATAAGTCATTTCCTTTAACTACTCTTTTGACTAATGATTCTGATGATAATCTATATCTACTTGGATCTTTACTTAATTTTTTATAAGCATTTCTTGATGATAATATATTCTTTAATTTTATTACTTCATCAAATTTTATATTTTCTTTTATTTCTTCACATTTTTTATTTATTAATTCTAATAGTTCTTTATCTGATTCTTTTGTTTTCACTTTAGCTTCTATTGAGGCTATATGTACATTTACTTTATCGCTTAATTTTTTATCTATGTTTATATTTATCATATGAATTCTCCATCTATACGTTTCAATATAACTTAAAAGTTAATACCTTTTTATAAAATGATTTTAATATCTTTTATTTTATCACTATTTTTTATACCTTTAAATAGGTGACTATTCTTTATTTTTATACATTTATTAAATAAAAAATAAATAGGGTATGTATACCATATGCATATCCTATTTATTTTTTTAATAATTACATATAAAATTTTATAATCATTGCTCACTTTTATAAGATAATATAGAAGATACAAATATAGTAAGACATATAAAGCTTGTAAGTGAAATTACCATACTCATAAATTTTGCTACTGGCGATATTGGACATATGTCACCATATCCTATAGTAGAAAATGTAATTATAGTATAATAAAATAAATCATAATATGTAGGATTGTTTGTATACACTCCTATATCACCACTATTTATAAAGCACACTCCTAAATATAAACTAAAAATAACCATAATTAGCAAAATTATAGCTACTATACTTACATCAGTAAATTTTATTTTTGAACCATTTTCAATTTCTACTTCTATAATTTCTGGACTCCTAATTACCCTTATTAATACTTTTAAATTTAAAATATAACTTATACCTGCTCCAACTAAACCAATCTTGTAAATTTCACTAAACTTATTTGGAAATAATACTAAAATCGTCATATACGTACTAATTATAAAATAACTTATCAATAAATCTGTCTTTGTATTTTTATCTTCTATTTTATATAAATATTTATAAATCTTTTTACTAGAATATGATATGTATCCTACTATAAAATATAAAATTATAAATATTATTAAATAAGTAGATATTTTCACAGCTACTATGTAATTATCACTTACGTATTTATAGACTTCTTCAAATAAACGTCTCACTATAGCAAATACTACAAATACTTGTGAAATAATAAAAATTATTAGTTGCCATATTTTAAACTCTGATTTTTTTCCTTTAAAAAAATCAATATATTGTTTGTTTATATTATAAATTAATGATTTTAGTTTTTTTAATATTTCTAAATTTACTCTTTTGTAAGAAATCATAATTATAGAAAATATGGTAATTGCTAAAGTTAAAATATTTATCATATAATCACCCAAATTTCTTTTTTCTTATGTTTCCCATTTATTAATAACAATATAAGTACATCAGTATCAGTAGTCCATTGCTAACTCTTTCCTACTATCTTGCAAATTGACCATATATCAGTAATTTGTACTTTTGTAAGTACTTGAAGCCCCATTGAAACTAATATTTGAAGTTCTGTTATATCATTAGTAGAACGTGTTATCAAACTTGAAGTTGAGAATTTATTTATCTCTGCCATTGAAAAGTCTTCTAATTATTAAAGTTTATAAATGTTCTACTTTTACAATATTTCTTCCTCATAATAAAAGTGTAGATAATTTATTAAAATGGATCCTATATAGTGGACACTAGAAAAAGAGTGTCTATCTATATAGGAT
>OMGY01001057.1_pt1 | contig 27518 bp, 22 predicted proteins | sample 1674461 | NCBI WGS metagenome assembly OMGY01 (sample SAMN05578579, study PRJEB25193) | human gut metagenome | biome: Human Microbiome; feature: human-associated habitat; material: feces | host: Homo sapiens | place: USA:Birmingham
TGTTTCTACAATATAGTTCATAGCTTTGTATCCTCCTTTGCTGTAAAACAGAATACCTCTTAAAAATCACAAACTGATCTCATTCTCAAATGATCTCATAATTGTGATAAAGGTCTCATTCGTTTTTCACTGGAAAATATAGGCAAAAGCATGAACCATTTCCTATTTCTGATTGAACCTCTATATATCCGTTTTGCAGTTCGATTATTTTTCTTGCAAGATAGAGTCCAATTCCAACTCCCGGCTGATCATGCACTTCCGGCTCACGATAAAATCGTGTAAAAATCTCCGCCTGTCTTTCTGGCGCAATTCCTTTTCCAGTATCTGAAACACTGATTTTATAAAACAATTCCTGCTTTTGCACTTCAATATGGATGCTTCCGCCAGATTCGGTGTATTTTAGTGCATTGTCCAAAATATTATAAATTGCTTCCTCGGTCCATTTACTGTCATGAAAAAAACATATCGTTTCATCACAGTCCACATACAGATCAATCTGTTTCAACGCTGCCTGCGGTACAAGGCTTGCAATTGCACGCCGAATGGTCTCGTATATTCTTTTATTTTCTTGATGAATTTGAAGAATTCCCGTTTCCAGCCTCGACATTTTAACCATATTCTGCATCAGGAAATCTATTTTTTCTATTTGCTCCTTCATTTTAGTCAAAAAAAACGAACGATTTTCGGATAGCGCTTCCTCTTCAAGAAGTTCCATATATAGCTTCATATTGGCAATCGGTGTCCTTGTCTGGTGAGACATATCGGAAATTAAGCTTTTTACGACTTCCTTTTCGCGCAAACTTTCCTCTTCCTTTCTCAAAAATACAGCTTCTGCCTTTGCTAGTTGCGTTCCTGTTCTTCCCCAGAGACTATCCTCAAGTTCTTCCTCTACCTTCCATTTTCTCCCTGACAGAATTGCATCCAAAGCTTCCTCCACCTGATTTGCAAACAACTCCGTTTCTTTTTGCATTTGATGCTTTTCACATAATACAATTAACAATATTACCAATAAGATTCCTATTATTGCAATCGTCAACCAATCCATTGATATCCCATCCCGTATACATTTGAAATATATCTATGTTTTTCATCTTCAATTTTTCCTCTAAGGCGGTTCACATTTACCGCCAATGCATGTTTATCTACAAACTGACCTCCACTGTCCCACAATCGTTCCAATAGCAAATCATAAGTAAGAAGTTGACCTTGATTCAGAAGGAATTGGCGAAGCAAGCGAAACTCGGTTGGTGTAATCGCGCATTCTTGCCCCTCTACCAACACCTTTGCATTCTCTAAATCAATATACAAATATTCATCTGTAAAAATCATGCGCTTACTTAGAACTGCTCTTTTTAAAATAATATCGATTTTTTTTAGTAAAACCTTCATTGAAAATGGTTTTATCACATAATCCTCTGCTCCTGAATCATATCCTGCCAAAGCATCTTCCTCCATATCTCTGGCCGTTAAATACATAACTGGAACTTCTCTTTTTGCCTTTACCCACCGACAAAAAGAAAAGCCTTCTCCATCTGGAAGATTCACATCCAAAAGAATCAGATCAATTTGATTCCGATTAAACATTTGCTTCGCCTTCTCAATGGAAGTCACACCACAAACGGCATATCCTGACTTTTTCAAAGAATATCCAATTGACTGATTCAAATCATGATCGTCTTCTACCACCAATATCGTTTGCATCTTTTCCTCCAATCCAGTCTTTTGATGCCTGCAAGTTGCTCTGCCCACTTTGTATATTTGTTTTTGGTATCATTTTATATTACCATATATTTTCCGTGGATATAGTAAAAAAAGGAACTATCTCAATTTTGTGATTCTTGATCTTAAAGTGACCAATGGGACACATTGTGAGCCATCATCCCTGTCCTCAATGTCGAATGTTGCTACTTTGAGATAAGTGTTGACGAGTTTTTATTTGGAAGTAATAAGCCGTAAATGCAAGGGACAAGGAAAAGTAATTTTTTTTCCTTGCCCCTTATTGATTAGAGTGACCAAAGGGACAGGTACAGTGGTCGAATTATTGTCCCTGTCCCCATGGCTTTAATACTTTACGGCGCGAAAACGTATTCTCACATAATCAATGTACCAGCTGCCGTCATGATATAATTTTTCTTTTGATTCTGCTTCGGCTTCTGCAATGATCTCATCTTTTAATGCTTCATCCATTCCTTCAAATGGTGCCTTATCAAACATGTTTACCCAGTCTTTAAAGCCATCTTCTGTTTTCTGCTTTGTTGGACGGTCAAAAAGTACCGCATATTCAACGCGAAAACCTGCTTCTTCTAAGAGTGGTGCATATTCTCCAATAGTTGGAAAATAAAAGACTCTTGGATAGACTAGACCTCTCTTTGCAAATGCGCGCTCCAACGCAGCGTGAACGGTCTCTGCACAGCCATTTCCGCCAAACTCACATACAAGCTCACCGCCTGTCTTTAACTGTCCGGCGAGATGACACAACATATGAGGGTGCATCGAAGCATCAATCCAATGGAACACTGCATTGGAAAAGATCGCATCCAATGGTTCCTTAAGATGAAAGCTGCATGCATCGCCTTGCAAAAATGTCATATGCGGATATTGTGCTTTTGCAATTTCAAGCATTGCCTCTGATGCATCCATTCCAATTACCTTATAGCCTTTTTCCAAAAGTTTTACACTTAATGCTCCATTTCCACAGCCTAAATCAAGCACAGCAGCTCCCTTTGGACTCTTTAACAGACTGACCACATCCTCGCCATATTCATGTACAAATGAAAAATTTTCCTTATAGCCTTTTGCATCCCAGTTTATATTCATGGTACACCTCTCTTTTTGTATTTCTTTGTTTTGTTTGTGCCTGCCTCCCCTTTTATTTATTATATCGCTTTTCCACATTACGGCAAGATGCAGATTTCTCGAAAGTACAGCTTATGTCGAATCCTGCGTTCTATTTTTCTTGCTTTTTGGTCTTTTTTCTGGTATCACTGTAAATACGACAAGAAAGCAAAAGAAACGGAGACAAAACAAATGCGGGATATTCCAAAATTTGACTCCAGAGAAATCGGTCAGAACCTGCGCTCATTGATGAAGCAGCACGATATGACTGTAAAAGACCTTCAGAAAATATTAGGACTTTCCTGTCCGCAAACAATTTACCACTGGTTGAACGGTGATTCTGTTCCCACTATTGATAATCTCTACAATTTAAGCCATCACTTTGACATTTGCATTGATGAACTGCTTATGGGACACTGCCCGAAAGTTTGATTTTTTTGTTGCAAATCAGTAAGACTATGCTATACTTAAAAATGGCTTGTCTGTACTGCAGACGGGTACTCTATTCAATACAAAAGGATTTTTTTATGAGCGCAATTTTTACAAAAGACTTTTTTACTCACATGTACCGAAGAAAAAATTTCGTTCCCCGTCTGCTTCTGGTGCTTTTAGCTGTTATCCTTATGGGGTTTTGCCTGTCCTGGCTTGTTTTATGTGACATGGGCACCGACCCTTGTACAATGATGAATCTGGCAATATCAGATAAGCTTGGTATGGCAATTGGTGACTGGCAGGCATTAATGAATATTGTTCTTCTGATTTTTGTTATCATTTTTGGCGGACGAAACTTAGGCTTTGGAACACTTGCCAACATGTTTCTTGTTGGTTACTCTCTGCAGTTTTTCTCTTGGCTTTGGGGAATTGTTCTTCCGGCTGGTGTTGTCACAGATGGCGTTTTTACTTCCATGACAATGCGCATCTGTGTACTGTTTCCTTCGCTGATCTGCTTTATTTTCGCGGCTGCACTCTATATGGATGTTGATCTTGGAACTGCACCGTATGATGCTGTTCCGTATATCATCTGGAACACACTGAAAAAGAAAGCTTCTTCTATTCCATTTCGCTTTGTGCGCATGGGCTTTGACATCGTTGTCGTGATAATCGCATTGATTTTTGGCGGCAAGCTTGGAGTGGTCACAGTACTTATGGCTTTTGTACTTGGACCAGTCATTGAATTTGTCGGAAATCTGCTTCAAAAAGTTATCGAGATCGATGAATAAAACGACAAAAAAAATGGGTACCCACAGATTTCATTTTCCTGTGGATACCCATTTTTTTGTATAACGATCTTTTAATTTGCCTGTCCCTCTGCCGGCATTTTCTTAAATTGCCTAAGCACAAGTATAATAGCAAGCACACCTGCTACACCATCTGCAATTGGTCCTGCATACATAACACCTTCGATACCAAATATAATCGGCAAAAGAAGCACAAGCGGAATCAAGAAGATGATCTGTCTTGTCATGGAAATGAAAATTCCCATCGGTGCCTTTCCGATTGAAGTGAAGAAGTTTGCAGTCAGCGGCTGAATACCATTTAAGAACGTGCAGAACATGAAAACACGGAAGTATGATACTGCAAATTGCTCATACAGCTCATCACCGCTTCCAAACAGCGCCGTAATCTGACGCGGAAACAGCTGAAATCCTGCAAACGCAATGACTGCAATTATAGTTGCCACTATTGCTGCCAAACGATATGTCTTCTTTACACGGCTGTACTGAGCTGCACCGTAGTTAAATCCAATGATTGGCTGTGCACCCTGTGAGATACCTATGACGATTGACAAAAACACCATGTTTACCTTCGATCCAACGCCAACTACAGCAAGCGGAATATCGCTTCCGTAGATGGACAGCGCACCATAGTAACGAAGCACGTTGTTCATAACAATCTGAGTCACAAAGATCGCAAGCTGATTAAAGCAGGCTGCCATACCTAGCGCCATAACCATTTTCAAGAAACGCGGCTTTGGCATAAAATCATGCAGCGAAAGCTTCACGGTGTGAAACTTTGGTAAATATCCGAGCACCATAAGCGCCGAAAAAATCTGTCCGATAATCGTCGCCCATGCTGCACCTGCAATGCCCCACTTGAATACAAAAATGAACAGTGGGTCAAGAATCGTGTTAATGACTGCACCGGCCAGTGCCGACAGCATAGAATACGTTGGCTTTCCGTCGGCACGAATCAGATGAGTTCCGCCTGTTGTCAGTACAAAGAACGGCATTCCAAGTGATGTGATTCCAACATATGTCATAGCATAATCCATAACATATTCTGTCGCACCAAATGCAGTAATCAGCGGACGAAGAAAAATTCTTGACACAAGGCATATCGCAATGCCGGCAATAATCAAACTGCCAAATGCAGTTCCTGCGATTTTTTTCGCATTCTCCTCATGCTTTCGTCCCATTTCAAGATTAAAATTTGATGCACCGCCGATTCCAAGCATCAGACCGACAGCTGTGGCAAGTGTTGTCAGCGGAAATGCGACATTTGTTGCCGCATTTCCATACATTCCAACACCCTGACCGATAAATATCTGGTCTACGATGTTATACAGCGCTGATACCAGCATACTGATGATCGACGGAACAGCAAATTTCATAAGCAGCTTGCCAAGCGGCGCACTGCCAAGTGGATTTTGTTTTACTTCCATTTCTTTGCCTTTCCTGTCTTCTTATCAATATCGTTCTTTTTGAAAGTGCGCTCCTTTCCAAACAAGCCCTTTGATTTCTTCTCAGACTTGTCTGATCTTTTTCTGTCACTTCCCTTTTTTTCAAATTTCTTATCCGATTTTTTATCAGACTTTTTATCAAATGCCTTGTCAGACTTACGCTTTCCTGGACGGTGTTCACGCATCATATCAAGAACGTCTTCGTCAGTTTGTCTGCGGCGGCGGCCTTTGCCTTCGCGCCTGTCATCATCACCGCGTCTGTCGTCTCTTCTGCCGTTTCTTCCGCCCTTTCTCTCAGCGCGCTTCTTTCTCATCTCTTCGATATAATTTTCTGCTGGAATTTCTTCCATGTCATCTCCAAGATGAAGCTTTAAGAAACCTGCACAAAGCTCCATTGCCGTGATATTCTCCTCTTCGATCTTGTCCTCTACCTTCTTTTGAAGTGATGACAGATCATTATTAGAAATCACTTCCATAACCTGATCAAAGATCTGGCTTGCCTTTGCCTGTGTGATATCTGCAACAGACGGAACCATTCTAGGCTTGATCTGTGTATTGCAGATACGCTCAATATCTCGGATACGGTAGATCTCTCTTCCGACAACAAGAGTGAAGGAACGTCCCTTTCTTCCTGCACGTCCTGTACGTCCAATACGATGAACATAATACTCTACATCCTGCGGAATATCAAAGTTAAATACAGCTTCAACATCATCCACATCGAGACCTCTTGCTGCAACATCTGTTGCAATAAGAATTTCTGTCGTGCCATTTCTAAAGCTGTTCATAACCTTATCACGCATCATCTGGCTCAAATCACCATGAAGTGCATCAGCAAAATAGCCTCTTCCCTTTAAGTTCTCGCAAAGAACATCTGCCATATGCTTTGTGTTACAGAAAATCAAAGAACGCTTTGGATTGTAATAATCAAGCAAACGGCATACTACCTCTTCCTTGTTCTGTCTTTGTACCTCATAATAGTACTGCTTGACAAGTGGAATAGTCAGTTCCTTTCTCTCGATCTGAATCATCTGTGCATCCTTCTGGTAACGGCCAGTGATACGAAGAATCTCATCCGGCATTGTTGCTGAAAACAATGCCGTCTGATGATTCTCTGGTACACCTGCAAGGATAGTCTCAATATCCTCTACAAAGCCCATGTTTAACATCTCGTCAGCTTCATCCAGCACAACCATGCGGATGCCCTCAAGCTTAAGCGTATGTCTTCTCAAATGATCCATAACTCTTCCCGGTGTTCCAACAACAATGGACACCTTTCCGCGAAGAGAACGGATCTGTTTTTCAATATCCTGTCCTCCGTACACCGGAAGCACTTTTACACCCGGCAGATATTTTGCGTAGCGGCGCAGCTCATCTGCTGCCTGGATGGCCAGTTCTCTGGTCGGGCAAAGCACGATTGCCTGCACGCGCTCATCTTCCGGGTCGATCATCTGAACAAGCGGAATACCAAATGCCGCTGTTTTTCCAGTTCCGGTCTGTGCCTGTCCAATGATGTCACGTCCTTCAAGCAGTGCCGGAATAGCAGACTGCTGAATTGGTGTCATCTCCTCATATCCGATCTCTGTTACGGCGCGGATAATCCTCTCATCAATTTCAGAATTCTCGTATCGAATTGCTTCCATTCTAATAACCTTTTTTGCTGCCTCTTGACAGCTAATCCTCTCTAATTAAAATATCTTACTTTGCGTTAAATACATATTTATCCAGACGATCCATTGCTTCCTTTACTAACGCATGCGGAACTGCAAGATTCATACGGATCGTATTTGGATTCATAAACGGTCTTCCGTCCTGCCATACAACGCCAACTGCAATTCCGGCACGGATCAGATCATCCATAGTCATCTCAGGATGTTCCTTAAGCCAGCCGCTGCAGTCCAAATATAGCATGTAGGTTCCCTGTGCCTTTGCCACAGAAACACCCTCAAAATGTGTTGTGATATATGTAGGTGCTGAGTGGGTTGATGAACTTCGCGAAGTTCATCAACCCACTCAGCACCTTCCTTTGTATAAGCACCCATCAGTGCACTGATAGAAAGAACATTTGCACTATTGTAATGACTGCACTTTTCTGCTTCCATCAAACGGTCACGCAGATAGCTATTGTATACAATGTGGTAGGATCCTACAAGACCTGCCAGATTGAATGTCTTTGAAGGTGCATAGAAAGCAAAGGTATGTTCATGAGCATACTCATTCACACTCTGTGTCGGGATATGCTTATGACCCTTTAAGGTCAGATCAGACCAGATCTCATCTGAAATGACAAGACACTTATTCTTTTCATAAACTTCCATTGCCTTCTCAATCTCTTCACGCTCCCATACACGGCCACACGGGTTGTGAGGAGTGCAAAAGATTGCCAGATGAATATGATTTTCCTTAAGCTTCTTATCCATATCCTCATAATCCATGCGCCATACACCCTGCTCGTCCTTCTTTAATGGACTGTAAACGATCTTTCGTCCCATGTTAGTGATGGTTCCGATAAATCCAATGTATGCTGGTGAATGAAGAAGAATTGCCTCACCTGGTGCTGTAAATGCCTGCAATACAGAAGACACACCGCCAAGCACACCATTTTCATAGTCAATAGCTTCCTTTGGAATATCTGTTACACCATTTCTAGTTTTCTGCCACTCTATAATAGATTCACTATAAGCATCCTTGATATCAAAATAGCCGAAAACCGGATGTGCCAGACGATTCTGTATTGCCTCAATAACGCTCGGTGCTGTTGCATAATTCATATCTGCAACCCACATCGGAATCTTAGAAAAACCTTCTTTAATTTCGGCGTTGTCAAAAGGAATCTTGCTGACTGCAATTGCTCCTGTTCCTTCGCGGTTTAAAATTGTTGTAAAATCATACTTCATGCTCATCTTTTTGTCTCTCCATTCTTTCTCTTTTTTCCTCAAATAATCCCAATTTGCACATTCCCTGCTTTTTTACTCAAAAGCCCCTCATGTTTTCTGCCTACAACTTACTCAAATCTTGGGCGCATCGTTTCTTTCATTACGCGAAGCACGTTGCCTGATGCAATCTTGTCAATCTGGCGCGGTGTGATTCCTGCTTTTTCAAGCGCTTCAAATAAAAGTGCAAGCTGTCCTGGCTCTCCGACCTCGAGATTTCCCCCGATACCATCGAAATCGGTGCCAATGCCAACGCAGTCTTCTCCGCCAATTTCGATAAAGTGTTTTACATGACGCACCATATCGCTTATGCGGCTTGTATTGTTTCCCTGCGTATCATCCAGAAATGCCGGTGCAAAATTGATTCCTGAAACGCCGCCTTTTTGGGCAAGCAGACGGATCATATCATCAGTCAAATTTCTTGGATGCGCTGCAAGTGCGCGGCAGTCTGAATGAGTGGCAACAAATGGCTTTTTTGAAATCTTTGCGACATCATAAAAGCCTCCGTCTGACAGATGAGATACATCTACCAAAATGCCAAGCTCATTCATGGCTTCTATGGCTTCCTTACCAAATGCGCTAAGACCCTTAGACATAATCTTTGGATCACGCGAGTTTGGCGCACCAAAGCAGTTTTCAAAGTTCCATGTAAGCGCAATTGCGCGTACACCAGTCTTTGCCAACTGTTCAAGACGTTCAAAGCTGCCGTTTACCATACGGCCGTCCTCAACTGTAAGCACACCAGAGATAAGACCCTGCTCCTTATTTTTCATCACATCGTCAAAACAATATGCCTGACGAATAACATCCTTGTGAGCCGCAAAGGAATCCTGCATCAGCCTTACAGCATTTGAAAATAATTCCTCATCCGGCGGCATCTCTGGACGACCAGCCTTTAATCGTTTTTCACGCTCCTGTGGTGTGAGCATTTCTGGACGTGGTGGAAAAAATACAGCAAAGAACTGGCACAGCACATTTGCCTCTGCCATTCTTTTGATGTCCAGCATGGCATCTGGCATGTCATATATGTCATTTACGCCTTTTCCCAAGCCGTGAAGCAATGTGTCACAATGCATATCCGCATATTGGTAATGTAAGCTCATATTAAACCTGCCTTTCTTTTATGTTGCCCGGTAGTTAATTATTTATTTACTCTTCCGCAGCACTTCTTATATTTCTTGCCGCTTCCGCACGGACAAAGATCATTTGGATAGATCTTCTTTCCGCCGATGCGGTTTTTTACGATTGGCATAGAAGAAGTTACAATCTCTGAAGCACTTGCAATTTTCTTCTGACGTGATGGATCTGCCTTCTGTGCCTCTACAGTTGTAAAGCCTCTTGTCTCTGGCATTCTTGTATTATTATACATATCCATCATAACAGTGATGAAATCGCTCATCAGCTCCTCATTTTCCTCTGTCAGTCCAAAGCGCTCCATCTCAGCAAAGATGTCTTTTGGCATTGCACCATGGCGCATGATTAATTGGATATGAGAACCGATCACTGCTGCCTCGTTTTCCGGACGGCCAAGACGAACCTGAATGAAACGGCAGAATGCAGCGTAAGATGGTGTCTTTTCTACATAGTACGGATCTGCATAGCGAAGCAGTTCGCTCTTTGCCGGAATGTAATAGCTCATTGCACCCTGACGCTCTAAAAGCTGATGATAATCAACAACCTCGCCTTCCTTCTTTGTGCGATACTCCTCGCTTAAGATATAGCCGCCCTCAAAAAAGTACATCTGCTGTCCGCGAACTGCTTCACGATCCTTTAACCAGCTCTCAAGCTCTGGTCTTTTTGCATTCATTCCTGTCTGACCATTTACGATAGACAAGAATGTTGTGATATCAATTGCACGATACAGGTTTACACATGACATCAGATACTCATCAAACACATTGATACGTGATCTCTTCTGTGCATACTCACTGTCTGATTTAATCTCATTATATACTGCAGCAGTTTCAGACGGTACTACAACAACACCATCACCTGTTACAAATACAACTGGAAGATTTCTCCAATAGTAGAAGCGGCCAGACTCCTCTGCAATAACAACGTCTTCTGCCATTGCAAGCTCTAATTCCTCAATCTCCTGCTTTCCTGCTGCAAGAAGCCATGCAGTAAGAAGCTCCTTATCTAACAGCTTTGCAGACAAAGCATCGATAATTTCCTGCTTCTTCGCCTTGGATAATACTTTTACCTCAAGTACCTGTGTCATCTGCTTTAACTCTGCAATGGTGTGCTTTCCAAGCACCTCTGCCAATGTATATACCTTGTTTTCACTCTGGTTCTTCATAATACTTTAACTCCATTCGATTTTTTACTTTTGTCGCTCAGCGAAAAATCATACCGCTTGCGCGCTCCTCTAACTCGCATACGGTAAGTAGCTGCCCCTTTACGTGGAAACGCACGTCAAATCCGGCGAAGTCTACGCCGTAACGTCTTGTCTCGTCGCGCTGGTAGGCCGGGCGTGGATCCTGCTTTAACACATAGATCACTGCCTCCCTCTTCTCTTCTGGAAAATGTGCCAGAAGATGAGCTGGGAATGAAACTTCAAGCTCATAATCCTTCACTGCATCAGAAAAGCCGCCCTTTGCGTCTGGGTGACTGTCCGTAAATGGGATATACGGCTTGATATCGTAGATTGGTGTCTGATCCATCAGATCGACGCCTGCCACATAGAGCATAGGTCCATTCTTTTCATCAAGGACAACACGCTCTAGTTTCACACAGGAAAGACCGATATCATTCGGACGAAACGGAGATCTCGTTGCAAAGACACCCATTCTCTTGTTGCCGCCAAGTCTCGGCGGCTTTACGGTAGCCGACCAGCCCTGCCTGTGATTCTCACTAAATGACCACAAAAGCCATATATAGCTGTATCCATCCAACCCGTACACACCCTGCGGATTGCGGTACTTCGGCTCAAATGTAATGACTCCCTTTAAAGACTCTACGAGTCCGCTCTGTCTGGGTATTCCGAATTTCGTTGGAAAATCGGTCTGTATTTTTGCTATAATCTCCATCTACTTTATTCCTCACTGATACCCACGAATTGCTCCATGATGATACAACTCTGGTATTCTATCAATTATCCTGCACTTTTATCTCTACCAAAAATAAGCTGCCGCATAAAACGGCAGCTTACTTTATTATATGGCGAAAGTATGGTTTTTGTCAATCGGTTTCACTAGTTAAATACTCTCCAGTTATACAAAAGAAACAAGCCCAGAATTCCTCCAAACATATAGATTACAGGTTCGCTTTTCTTTATTTCCACACACTTTGTTCCCGCATTACGAAATATAAGCGAAAATACCTTCCAACAGCAGTATCCAACCAAAGTTCCCAGTGTATTCATCAGTAAATCATCAATGTCTGTTGTCCTTATATTGAATAGCTGACAGATTTCTATTGCCAACGACATCAAAAATCCCATCAAAACTACTTTTTTTGCATTTCTGAAATTTTTCCAGATAAGCGGCAATAAAAATCCAAATGGCATAAACATAATAATATTTAAGTTATATGTCATTGCACCCTCGGAAGAAAACGGAATCAGATTAATACTGTTATCCAGCTTGCCATAAGCAATCAAATCCCAAATTGTTCCAATTCCTGCGGCTTCCTGCACTGCAAGATACCCATAAAACATATAAATATAAATCCAGATAATATGTCGTACCTTGTACGCTTTATCTGCTATCATTCCTTTATTCCAAATCAGCCATACCGTTCCCGGCAATAAAAAACAAACTAGTGAATATATATAATATTGCATTCTCATTTCCTCCTGTTTGCTTTTTATTATATTGTTTTACTCATTAAGATTCAATTCGGTAACGGATTAAGATTTCATTAAGAACATTTAAAAAGACTCCTTAAGCATGAATACCGCGATTCTCATCACCCTTCTCATTCATTCCAAACTCATAATCATTGCCTGGAAGAATTGCATTCAGAACAATACCTGCGATTGCTGCAATTGCAAGACCTGTAAGCGTAATGGAAGCTCCACCGATTGTAAATGTAAGTCCACTTGAAAATCCCAGTCCACTTACTAAAATCACAGCTGCGATAATCAAATTTCTTGACTTTGTAAGGTCTACTTTATTTTCAACAACATTTCTGACACCTATTGCGGAAATCATACCATACAGCATAAATGAAACTCCACCGATAATCGCAGATGGGATGGATGCAATAATCTCTGATACCTTCGGGATAAAGCTTAAGATTACTGCAAAAATAGCTGCAATACGGATAACGCGTGGATCATATACCTTGGAAAGTTCAAGTACACCAGTATTTTCTCCGTATGTTGTGTTAGCCGGACCTCCAACAAGTGCAGACAGAGACGTTGCAAGACCATCACCTACAAGAGTGCGGTGCAGACCCGGATCTTCGATAAAGTTTTCTCCAACAGTTACAGAAATAGCAGACATATCTCCTATATGCTCCATCATTGATGCAATTGCAATCGGTGCCATTACAAGAATAGCAGTCAGGTCAAATTTGCATAACTGAAATGGCGGCAAACCTACCCATGAAGCCTTAGATACCTCAGTGAAAGTTAAAATAGCAGATCCGTCTGGATTTTTTACGCCAAGTGCATTTAAAATCAGCGCAAATACATAGGAACCTACAACGCCGAGAAGAATCGGAATGATCTTAATCATTCCCTTACCCCAGATGTTTGCAATAATAATAATTGCAAGTGCAACAATTGCTAAAAGCCAATTCTGTGATGCGTTAGTAACAGCACTTCCTGCCAGTGAAAGACCAATTAAAATGATCATTGGTCCTGTAACAACAGGAGGCAAAAATCTCATTACTTTTCTTACACCGACGATCTTTACGATCAGTGCAAGAATTAAATATAAAAGTCCTGCAACAACAATTCCTCCACACGCATACGGAAGCTTCTCACCCATCGTCATGTCAGCAAAAATGCCTGTATCAAGCGCTGCAACAGCTGAAAATCCACCCAAAAATGCAAACGACGAACCTAAAAATGCAGGAACCTTCATTTTGGAGCACAGATGGAAAAACAGCGTTCCAAGACCTGCACAGATCAGCGTTACCTGAACTGAAAGTCCCTCTCCCTCAAAATAAACATTTGTCAGGATCGGAACAAGAATCGTTGCTCCAAACATTGCAAACATGTGCTGTATTCCAAGCAGCAGCATTTTCGGGATTCCGAGCGTTCTGGCGTCTCTGATTCCCGTAGTTTTTTGTGATTGCTCACTCATACCAAGTACCCTCTTCCTTCTTTATTTAGCTAAGGACTCCTCGAACGCATCGAGCTCGGAACTAGCCTGCTCCCATACTTCCATCAGTCCATTGAGCTCCTCTTCTTTAGCGTCGACCTTCTTTTGTGCCTCCTGCAGCTTACTGTAGCTTGCTGCAATTGCAGGATCATTTAATTCATCCTGTAACTTTGAAAGTGCCTCCTCACAAGCTTCAACTGCTGCCTCGGCCTTTTTGACCTTTGCAGATAAACGTGAGCGCTCCTTTCCTGGATTAGCATAAAGAGTCTTTGATGACGCAGATGCAGCTGTCTTATTTTTTTCCTGCTCTATAGCAAGCTTTGCTGCCGGTGAAACGGCTGTATATTTGCCAAAGCTTACCTGATCGTCCTTGTCAGCTGTCGCCTCCTCGTACTGTTCATAGCCAAACGGATAATATGTCGTTACACCGCCGTCAAAGCTTAAAATCTTATCTGCCACCTGACGAACAAAATAACGGTCATGGGATACGAATACAAGTGTTCCCTGATAGCCCTTTAGCATCTGCTCTAGTGCTTCTTTTCCGACAATATCCATATGGTTTGTCGGCTCATCGAGGATCAAAAGATTTGGTTTTTTCTTTAAGATCTTACAAAGTGCCAGTCTCACGCGCTCTCCTCCGGAAAGCATGCTGACCTGCTTAAACACATCATCACCAGTAAAAAGGAATGCACCAAGAGCATTTCGCACCTCTGTCTGCGTCAGGTTCGGATATTCTGCCCAGTAGTCATCCATGACAGTGGCATCACTAGTATAATGTGCCATCTGCTGATCGAAATATCCAATCTGCACACGAATGCCATACTGATACTCGCCGCCAAGAGGCTGAATCATCCCCATCATTGTCTTTAAAAACGTAGATTTACCAAGGCCATTTCCTCCAACAATACCAAGCTTTTGACCTCTCTCAAGTGTAAGATTCACCTCTGAAAGAACACGGTCATATCCAATCTGAAGATTTCTGGCAGTAAATACTTCCTTTCCTGTCTCAACCTCAGGCTGGAAATTAGCATGAAATGCCTTTAGATCATAGCGCTGCGGCGGTGCAATCTTTTCCATATGCTCAATCTGTTTTAGCTTTGAGCGTGTCATTGCAACCTTTGTAGGCTTATTTTTAAATTTTTCTACAATCTCCATCAGACGCGCAATTTCCTTTTGCTGTGCCTGATAATCCTTTTCCTGCTTATCCCAGGCTGCTTTTTTCTGCTCCACAAAGGAGGTATAATTTCCACTGTAGCGATGTGTGATTCCATACTCAATCTCATATACTGTATCGACAATACGATCCAAAAATAATCTATCATGAGATACGATAACAACAGCCCTATTATACGCCTTTAAATAATTCTCAAGCCATTCAATTGTCTCGATATCAAGGTGGTTAGTCGGCTCGTCCAAAAGAAGAATATCCGGCTTTGAGAGAAGCATCTTGATAAATCCAAGCTTTGTCTGCTGTCCACCTGAAAATTCTCTAAGCGGCTTTTTCTTGTCAGCTTCAGTAAAACCAAATTTGCGAAGCATTGTCTCATACTCTTTTTCATAGTAGTAGCCGCCCATATCAGTAAACTGCTCCTGCATCTGGGTATAGATTCTGATATTTAACTCAGATGGATCTGATTCCATGATCTGGCGCTGTGCTTCTAGCTCACGCTGCTTTTCGCGGTACGGCTCAAATACCTTTCGCACCTCAGTCTCCATAGAAATTGTCTCATCTGCAAACGCGATCTGCTTTAAATAACCGATCACCGGATTTCCGCTCTTTGCGATATAAATATCCTCATCGCTGTCTCGCTTCTCAAGTTCAACCTCACCCTCAATCAGCTTTAAAAGAGTTGTCTTTCCGCAGCCGTTTCTTCCAACGACGGCAATTTTCTGTCCGGCGTTGATTTCAAAATTAATATTCGTTAAGATGGTGTTCGCCCCATAGGAGACGGCACCATGATTAATCATGTATAACATTGCAAAACCTTTCCTGCACAACGTCTATTTTTATTATTGGCGGATTCTAAGAATGGTCAATGAATATGGCTCAAACGTGCGCGTAAATGTGCCGTCTGGAATAGTTTCCTCGCTCACAGCCGGAACGACACATTTTTTATTCTCCATTGTATTTTCATCAGACAATGCTGCAGCCATCTTCTCTACAAGCACGTTATGTGTACCATTTACACCATCAAGTGCAATCTGCGCTGTCTGTGAATTTCCAGTAATGTTTACCGCCTTTACAATCACATCACCAGTTGCCTCATCAAGCGCTGCAGATACATACAGTGGCTTTGGCGCAGGAATCTTGTCAATCGTATCAAGGTATTCCTCGCCATCCACATATATCTTCATCGTGCGATCCTTTACAACAAGCATTAGCTCATACTCATGATCCTTCTCTGCCGAGAACATTGCCTCACTTAAGCATGCTCCCCTGCCGTTTTTAAAATGCTCCATGCTTATATCCAGATTCTGCCAGCCGCCAAGCGTCCAGAGCATATGATCAGATGCTTCTCCAAGATAAACAAGAAATCCCTTTTTGCCTTCGGTCTCTTTTGCCTTCATGGTAAGCGTATAATTTGTCCAATCCTTTGGAATTACACCAGTCTCGACTGCATTTTCATAGGAAGCAGCACGATTTTCACTCTCAGTTCCGCACACACAGTCTGTAAAACGATGCAGCTTTCCTGTATCATGATTTTTCACTGTCACCTCAAAGAACACACCCTGTCCCTCGTTGACTAACACACGAATTGGACCGCTTATAGTCTTTGCGCTTTCGCGGATTTTTTGTTCTGCCAAAAGGCGCGCTGTCTGCTCAAGTTCTGGCTCTGTAACAGTAAAATCTAAGCGATGAGTTCCCTGATGGCGCATAAACATACTCTGAACATAATAATTAACAGAGCCATACACCTGATTATTATCAAACCATATCATATCAGGACGCCAATTTACATAATCCACATTTGCAAACATCGGCGCATAGCATGCCAGTCCAACTGCATGCACATTTTTCTCAAGACCTGTCATAAAGGCAGCCTCAGCAAGACCATTCTCCCACTGATTGCCCCATGATGCATACTCACCCAAAAATACCTTGGGATCAGATGATAGGAAATTATCATAGCGATCTACATTTGCTATCATCCAGTCGGTATTCATATAGTAATGCTCATCGATCAGATCACAGCCGCATTCTCGTGCACTTGCCCATCCGCGCTCATACTCACCGCCTGCGGCAAATGGACTTGCTGAACCAATCAGCTTAATATCAGGATATTTTTCACGGATTGCCTTATGAAAATATGGATAGCGCTCGGTAAAGCCCTCGCCAACCTCCTCATTTCCAATTGCCAGATAATGTAATCCAAATGGCTTTGGATGACCCATATCGGCACGCTTCTTTCCCCAAACAGTTGTCTCATCGCCATTTGCAAACTCAATAAGATCAAGTGCATCGTCAATCCAAGGACCAAGTTCATCAAGTGGGACCTTTCTTTGATGATGCGGATCGTATGCTGCCGGAAGTACTGGAAGAGGCTCTGCACCTATATCCTCTGCCAGCTGGAAATATTCATAATAGCCAAGACCAAGTGTCTGATTATATCCCCAGTTATTTCGTCTCGCTGGGCGCTCCTCCACAGGTCCAATCGTATTTTTCCAGCGATACATCGAATCTCTTGCATTCTCATCAAGCTGTCCGTCATGTACAAGACAGCCTCCCGGAAAACGTATGAACTTCGGATGCATTGCTTCGAGCATCTCGCATAAATCTTTTCTAAGACCATTTGGGCGGTTCTTATATGTGTGCGCTGGAAATAGTGATACAAAATCCACTTCCACACTGCCCGGTGTCATGCAGACAAGCGCCAGATTTGCATCTGTGCAGCTTGTGCCTTCTGCAATTTTAAGATCTGCCGTATACTTTTTCCAATCAGAAGCATCTGCTGTAAGCTCACATGATGCATAGATTTGTCCTTCTTTTCCAATCAGACAGGCCTTAACTGTCACTGGCTCGTCTATTTTTCTTAAATAGCAGGAAAAATGATATGTTTCCCCACCTTCAAGTGCAATTCCACTGTTAAAGCCAAGGTTTTTTACACCTGCTGCTGCCGAATTTGCCGTTATACGAAGATAGTGTGGGTTCTTCTTCGTATAAGGACTCTCTGTCAGAATGGTAAGTGAAACATCAGCTGCGTCTGTCTGTCCATTTTTTTTATCTAACTGACAAGGCATCCACGCATACAGTGCATGATAATTTTTATTGTCAATCGGATCAAATTCAAATGCACGGTTCTGGATCAGCTCTGCATAAAGTCCGCCATCTGCCGCATGATTAATGTCTTCAAAAAAAATTCCGAAGAGATCGCCTGTTGCTTCTCTTTTTTCCTTTGTGTTAATCTGAAATGTCTGCATGGCTCACTATTTCCTTTCCTTATAATAGACTTAATAAACCATACCACATTCTCACGAAAGCATCAACATTTTTAATTAAATTTGTGCAAAAAAGGCAGTTTCAGGAAATATTCCCAAAACTGCCTTTTTCATTATTTTTTATCTGTAGTAATAAAAAATTAGTTTGCTGCGCTTGCGCTCTCAGCCTCAGAAGATGCCTCCTCAGATGCTGCCTCGCTGGAAGCTGCCTCAGACTTAGCCTCGGTCTTAGCCTCAGTTGCCTTCTCGGTAGCCTTTTCAGTTGCCTTCTCGGTAGCCTTCTCAGTCTTAGCTTCGGTCTTAGCCTCAGTCTGTACCTCTGCCTTTGTGCTAGCTGCGGTAGTAGTCTTCTTATCAGCGCTTCCGCATCCTGTCATCATTGCTGCTGCCATAGCGATTACTGCGATAGATGTAATAAACTTTCTCATGATTTTTGTTCCTCCTATTTATAACTATTAAATATGCTTAACAGTTAATGTCCTTTGCTGCAAAAGTGATCTCCTCTTACCACTTCTGCTGACAATTGCTATACTAGTCCTTTTTTTTAATAGTGTCAATAGGTAATGTAAAATTTTTGAGAAATTTAAGTAAGCCTTAAAGATTTAATGCCATTATTGTCCAGACATTGTTGGCTGATTAGCCTGTTGTGCAAGTGAATTAAGTGTGATTTCCTCCTGTGTCTGCGCATCAGTCAGCTTCATTGCCTGAGTTTCTTCATCTACACTAACCGTAAAGGTACGAACCTGGTCAATATTTGCCTCATCCATTCCCTTCCACTCCATCGTAAAGGTACCATCATCCTCACCCGGCTTGCAGCTGTAACGAAAATGAGTATCAATTCCTGCATCTGGTGATACAAGTGACTGAACAGTTAAGATTCTGCTGTAGTTATCAAACTGATATGAAGCACTTTCTGTCATCCAGATATCTTTGATGGATTCTGAAAGCTCACGCTCCTCTACGCTCTCATATACATTTATGTAGCGTCCATCTGTAATCTTTTCACTAGAGCGAACCTGCGCTGCAATTCCATAGTCATTGTCAGATTCACTAAGAAGTACAGTCACAGCACCATCCATCATGCCTGTTGGAGCATCATAGGAATCAAAGAAGGTATAGCCGCTTCCATTTTGTCCCTTTGGAAGATAGCCCTTTGTAAGTGTTTCTGCAAATGAAACTTCATTAATGTAATACCATCCATCTGCATAATAAACATCCTCAACACCTGTATTTGCCGGACAATAATCCTGCATCCAGATACCTGTAAGATTCAAAATAGCTCTTCTTGTGCTAAGCTCAGGTATACGAATCCATCCTTCTTGAGCCTGTTCTGACACAATGCCAAGCAAGCTGGCTGCCTCACCGCCTGCCTTTGCACTAACGCCAAGACGTCCAATGATGCCAGAATACAAAGTGTTGTTTGCCTCTGATGCATTAAAATCAGGAACAAGCTTGCAGATCATCTGTAAAAATGCTGCCTTTTGCTCATCATTTACTGCACCGCCTGTAAATGTAAGTGCACCAAGGCCGCTGCCCCAATCAGCTACCCATCCAGAAGCCAGCTTACTCATATATGTTGTACGACTAAATGCACACACAATTGATGGTGATGATCCATCTGCAAATGCCTGACTTCCCATTTTTCTAATATCTGCCGGGATAGTAAGTGATGTAAGACGCATACAGCCTGCAAATGCACGACTTCCTATTGTACGAAGAGCTGGTGGAAGCACAAGACCCTCGCCAACGCCGCTTCCCTCAAATGCATTGTCACAGATCGTAAGAAGTGACTGTGCAAAATCAACTGTCTGAAGTGATACGTCATTTTGGAATGCAGCCGCACCAATGTAGCGAATCCCCTCTGGGATCGATACATTCTTCAACTCTGTACAGTTGCGGAAGGTACGCTCTCTTACAGCCTGGATTGCCGCCGGCACCTGCGCATATACTAGCTTTGTACAATCAGCAAATGCTCCTGCTCCAAGATAAGTTACGCTCTGCGGCAAGTTAGCAGTTACAATACCAGAGCCTGTAAAGCTCTCTGCGCCAACTGCTGTCAGCGTCTGTGGAAATGTAAATGAAGAAAGTGCAGATGTTTCTGCAAAGGCACGGCTTCCAATTGACGTAAGCGCACTCGAAGCCTGCACTGTTGTAAGTGAACTGCAGTTTTCAAATAAACCAGAACTAATTCTTGTAATTGCCTGCGGCAATGTCGCAGATGTAAGGCTTGCACAGCCAGAAAATGCACTTGCACCAAGATATGTTACGTTCTGCGGAACTGAAATTGAAGAAAGTGCGCTGCAATTTTGGAATGCGCCGCCCTCAATAAATGTCATGCTCTCCGGAAGTGTAATCTGTTTTAATGCGGTACAATTTTGGAATGCACCATAGCGAATTGTCGTAAGTGTTGACGGCAGCTGTACTTTCTGAACTGGCGTATTGGCAAATGCAAGTGTACAGATCGTTGTAGTTCCTCCCTGAACAATAACATCTGTATAAGGAACAAGCTGTGTTGCCACACCTGATTTTGCCAACTCGGCTGCATCTTTGTCACTTAAAGATCCAGTCGGCTGCTCTGACTGCACGATAATCTCAGCCGGCACACGATACAGCAAATCATTGATGTAAATCATCTCATGCTTTCGATCTTCATACCATTTTGTTCCGTCAAATGCGTTTGCCACAATATCGCGCACACTCTTTGGAATCTCAATCTGACTTAAAGCACTGCAGTTTTTAAATGCGTTAGAGCCAATGTAGCTTACGCCGTCCGGCACAACTATGGCTGCCAGATTAACACGATTAATAAAAGCTTCTTCAGCAATAACAGTCGTTCCCTGCCTGATAGAAACAGTTACCGCATCGCTCTGACAGCGATAGAGGATACTGTTAATATATACAAGCTCTCCAGTCAATGTTGAATCATATGGTGTGCCTTCAAATAAATTGGCACCTACCTGCGTAACGCTCGTCGGAATCTGTACGCGAACAAGAGCGCTGCATCCTGCAAATGCTTCTCTTCCTATATAAGTAACACCCTCTGGAATCACCACGTCAGTAATCATGGTCTGTCCGCGAAATGCACCTGCTGCTATGGAAGTAACTTTTGCACCGCCATAAGTTTCTGGAATCTCAACAACACTTCTTGAACCGTCAAATCCTGTAATGCTGACAGTCTGTCCATCCTCGCTAAAGCTAAATGTCAGTCCCTTTGTATCCTCCTTAGGTGCCTGCTCAGACCACTCTGGTTCCTCCGTTGTCGTCTCCTCTGGTGTAGTTTCTTCTGTAGTTTCCTCGGTAGTTTCTTCTGTACTCTCTTCCTCGCTAGTTTCTTCCTCGGTGCTAGCCTCTGCACTGCTTTGCGGTGTGCTTTCCTGCGTGGAAGATTCTTCCTGTGATGATGTCGGTGTTATACTTTCACTAGGTGTCTGGGAAGACGTTTCCGGTACACTTTCTGATGAGCTTTCAGTTGGTATCTGCAAAGACGTCTCTGGGATACTCTCTGTCGCCAAAGCCTCTGATGTCAGGTTCTCCAATATAGTCTGCTCTTCTATTGTCTGTGTCTGCGTTTCCTGTTTAATATTTTCAGTAGTTTCCTCCGCAAATGAATACTGCGGTATGTAAGAAACGGTCATCGCAGCAGCCATCGTCCATACGGACGCCTTCTTCTTCCATGATCTTTTCATAGTATTCCCTTCCTTTCTCTTAAACAAAAAGAGCCGGTTTTTAACCGGCTCCCATAAATAATCCGGCAATAACTCTTTTCTAAGTTTATATTACCAGAGATTATGTCAAATAAGTACTTTCAATGTCCTTACATCTCTTAAGAATCTCTTACGATGCCTGGTCAAACTGGCTGTTGTACAGATCAGCGTAAAAGCCCTTCTTTGCCAAAAGTTCTTCGTGCGTTCCGCTTTCAATTACATCTCCATCCTTTAACACAAGGATAAGATCGGCATTTTTGATTGTGGAAAGACGATGTGCAATAACAAAAGAAGTACGATTCTTCATCAGCTCGTCCATTGCATTTTGGATCTGAAGTTCTGTTCTTGTATCGACAGAGCTTGTTGCCTCATCGAGAATCAACATAGGCTTGTCAGCGATCATTGCACGGGCAATTGTTAACTGCTGCTTCTGACCTTGTGACAGATTAACCTGATCATTAAGCACTGTATCATAGCCATTCTGCAGTGTTCTCACAAAATGGTCAAGACCAACAGCGCGGCATGCCTCCTTCATGCGCTCATCAGAGACATTTGGCGTACAATATACAAGATTTTCTCTAACAGTACCCTCAAACAGCCATGTGTCCTGAAGAACCATACAAAACTGAGAATGAACCATTTCACGTTTTACCTGATTAGTCGGAATGCCATCAATACAGATTTTTCCGCCCTGAATCTCATAAAAACGCATAAGAAGATTGACAAGTGTTGTCTTTCCTGCTCCCGTTGGACCGACAATGGCAATTTTTTGTCCAGCCTTTGCCTGTGCAGAAAAATCATGAATAATCACGCGATCTTCATCATAGCCAAACTTTACATGCTCAAATGATACATCACCCTTTACATTGTCAAGCGTCTTTGTCTTATTGCTCTCGTCATCCATCTCCTTTGCCTCAAGAAACTCAAAGACACGCTCACCTGCTGCTGCCGCTGACTGTAAAGACTGTGCCGCCTGTGCGATCTGAGATAACGGCTGTGTAAAATAACGCACATACATCATAAATGCAACGATTACTTCAAAGCCAATAGTTCCCTTCATAGTCAGCACTGCACCTGCCACACAGACTGCCACATAGCCTAAGTTTCCGATAAATGTCATAATAGGCGGCATGAGTCCGGCAAGGCACTGTGCACGAAATGCACTTTCTCTTAAATTATTATTCATGCGCTCAAATTCTGCTGTTGCCTGCGCTTCTCCATTATATGCCTTTACAACTGTATGACCTGTGTAAATTTCCTCAATGTGACCGTTGATCTCACCAAGGCAGCGCTGCTGGCGCACGAAATATCTGCTGGAGCGCTTTGCAATAACTGTCATAAGTACAAAGCCAATCAATGTCGCCACAATTGCAGTGATCGTCATAATCACATCTGTTTTAAACATCATAAAAAGTGAACCGACAAAAAGCGTAACTGCGGAGACAAGATTTCCGATGCTTTGATTCATAGACTGTGATATCGTATCAACATCATTTGTGACACGTGAGAGGATATCACCTGTCGTAGAGCGGCTGTAATAGCTCATCGGCAGACGGTTAATTTTTCCTGAAATATCACCTCTAAGCTTTTTTGAAATATTTTGTGTTACTGTTGCCATAATCCACTGCTGACCAAATGACAGCAAAGCACCGCACACATAAAATGCAATTAATGTAAATCCAATCTTAGAAACAGCGTCCATATCAACGCCTGTTACAAGACCTTTTCCAATTTCCTTTGTCATCTCTGACAGCTTATCTGGTCCAAGAAGCGTCAAAACCGTGCCTCCTGCCGCGCAGATAAGTGCAATGATCACAACCGGAAGATAGTTTTTGCAATACGAAATCAGATTTGACCATGTTCCTTTAAAATCAGATGCCTTCTCAGCAGGACCTCTTCCCATGCCAGGTCCACGCATACCGCCTCTTCTGCCCGGGCGGTTCTGTCCAGGGGTATATTCTTTATTTTCCATTATGCAAGCTCCTCCTTTGACAGCTGTGAATATGCGATCTGACGGTATACCTCGCAAGTTTCCATCAGCTCATTGTGCTTGCCCATTCCGGCAATCTTTCCATCATCAAGCACAATAATCTTGTCCGCATCGCGTATAGTACCAATTCGCTGTGCCACAATGAAACGCGTTGCATCTGCACAAGTTTTTCTTAATGTATCGCGAAGAACACGATCTGTCTTGTAGTCAAGTGCTGAAAATGAATCATCAAAAATTAAAATCTCCGGGTGACGGCATATAGCACGTGCAATTGACAGACGCTGCTTTTGTCCTCCTGAAAAATTAGATCCTCCCTGTGCCACAAAAGCATCTACGCCGCCATCTGTCTTATCAACAAATTCCTTTGCCTGCGCAGTCTCAATTGCCTGCTTAACAACATCATCAGTAAAGCCTTTTGTACCATTATCTCCATAGGCAACGTTGCTTTTAATGCTTCCTGTAAATAAAACAGCCTTCTGTGAAACATATCCAATCTTATTTCTAAGTGCCTTCTGTGTATATTCCTTTACGTTAACGCCATCGACAAGCACCTCTCCCTTTGTCGCATCGTAAAAACGCGGAATCATGTTGATCACAGTACTCTTTCCACAGCCGGTTGAACCAATAAAGGCAATTGTCTCACCCTTATGAGCAGTAAAGGAAATGTCCTCAATGACATCCTTCTCTGCATCTGGATAACAAAAAGATACATTGCGAAACTCAACTTCACCCTTTTTGCCGTCAATTCCATTCTCTTTTGTACCATCCTTAATTGAGAGCGGCATATCAAGCACTTCATTGATACGCTTTGCTGATACGCTCGCACGCGGAAGAAGCACGAAAATCATGACAAGCATCATAAAGGACATAACGACCTGCATAGCATACTGAGTAAATACGATCATATCTGAGAAGATAGTCAGCTTATCAAACATCTGAGCATTGCTGATCAAATAAGCGCCGATCCAATAAATTGCTAACATCAATCCATTCATTACCATCTGGATTCCCGGCATCATAGTTCCCATAGTGCGGTTTGCAAACAGCTGCGTTTTCGTCAGCTCATCATTTGCATCATTAAATTTCTTCTGCTGATAACCTTCTGCATTGTAAGCACGAACTACATTTAAGCCTGTCAAATTTTCTCTAGTGACACGGTTTAAATTATCTGTCAGACTCTGCAGCTTTTTAAACTTTGGAAGCGCAACAGCCACGCAAACACAAACAAAGCTAAGCAGTACAACAACAGCCACACCAGTTGAAGCAGTCCACTGCCAGTTCTTTGTAGAAATCTTGCACAGTGCCCACACTGCCATTATAGGAGCCTTAAGTAAAACCTCCAGGCCCATAACAATCAGCATCTGTACCTGTGTAATATCATTTGTAGAACGTGTAATTAAACTTGCAGTAGAGAAATTTCCAATTTCTTCCATTGAAAAGGACTGCACCTTATGAAAAACCTGTCCTCTTAAATTGGCAGAAAAATTAGATGAAATTTTTGATGCACATATTGATGTACATACTGCCGCAAGCAAACTTCCTAGTGCACATGCAAGCATCTTGCCTCCTGCTATCAAAATATCATTCATCTTACTGCCCTTAGTCTGGACAAGCTTTGTAATTTCAGACATATAATCTGGCATTGTCAGACTAAGCCACACCTGCACGATAATAAACACAAATGCAACTGCCGCCAGAATAAAATCTTTCCATGTAAGCTTCTTTAACAACTTAACCATTATCTGCTGCTCCCTTCTTTTTAGATAGAAACTATTATAGCGTTCAAAATAGAACAGTCAATATAATTTATATAAAATTTAGATTGTTTATAAAAAAAACGAAAAGAGGCAGACTCTTCATCTGCCCCTTTTTTGCTCTAATTTAATTCACACCTGCTCATGCACACCTGTAACAGAAAATACAACCCACTCTGCGATATTTGTCGCATGATCTCCGATTCGCTCAAAATACTTTGCAATCATCAAAAGATCAAGTGCATACTCGCCGTCCTTTGGATTTTCTGAGATCATTTGAATAAGCGACTCCTTTACCTTTAAGAAAAGATCATCGACCACATCATCGTGCTGAATTGTTGCCTCTGCCATTGCTACATCACGCTTTACATAAGCCTCAACACTCTCTGTCACCATACGCATTGCAGCTACTGCCATCTGACAAATATACTGTGCATCCGTTCCGATTCTTCCATTTAAGAATCCAATAATCTCTGCGATGTCGGATGCCTGATCACCGATACGTTCCATATCTGTAATCATCTTAAGTGCTGCTGAGATCTGTCTTAAATCTCTCGCAACTGGCTGTTGCTGTAGCAAAAGCTTTAAACAAAGCGACTCGATAGTGCGCTCCATCTGGTCAATCTCACTGTCTATCGGTGCGATTTTTGCTGCTGTCTGTCCATCTGCATTTGCCAGTGCCTTTGCCGCTAATGCTAACGCCTCCTCACAAAGCGATCCCATCTTTGTCAGATCACGATTCAAAAGCGCTAGCTGCTCGTCAAACTTGCTTCTCATGTCTTCACCTCACTTTTTTGTTTCCATTAGCCAAAACGTCCTGTAATATAATCCTCAGTTCTCTTATCCTTTGGCTGCTCGAAGATCTTCTGAGTCTCACCATACTCAATCAGATCACCAAGCAGGAAAAATGCGGTGTAATCAGAAATACGCACGGCCTGCTGCATGTTATGCGTAACCATAACAATTGTGTACTGTGATTTTAATTCGCTTGCCAGCTCTTCTATCTTTGATGTAGAAATCGGGTCAAGCGCACTTGTTGGCTCATCCATCAAAAGTACATCCGGCTCAACAGCAAGTGCTCGTGCAATACAAAGTCTTTGCTGCTGTCCTCCTGATAAGCTAAGTGCCGATTTTTTCAAGTTATCCTTTACTTCATTCCAGATGGCTGCGCCCTTCAAGAAATTTTCCACGATCTCATCAAGCTTTGCACGGCTTGTAATTCCATGTGTGCGCGGTCCGTATGCGATGTTGTCATAGATGCTCATTGGAAATGGATTTGGCTTTTGGAATACCATTCCGATATTTCTGCGAAGCTCATTGACATTTAACTTTGGATCAAAAATGTCCTCGCCGCGATAACGAAGATCGCCTGTAATCTTCACACCAGGCACCAGATCATTCATTCTGTTTAACGACTTTAAGAAGGTGGATTTACCACAGCCAGAAGGACCAATCAGCGCCGTAATACTCTTCTCCTCAATATTGATATTAATATTTTTTAATGCCTGCACCTGTCCATACCACAGACACATATCCTTTACAGTAATTACGCTGCTCACTGACTCTTCCTCCTCTGAAAATACTTACCTAACAAAGTTGCAGTTAAATTGATAAACACGGTTAATACCATTAAGATTGCTGCAATCGCGAATGCAACACCAAACTCACCCTGCTCCTTAGCATACATGTAAAGCGCAACTGTAAGTGTTGCACCTGCACTGTGAAGACCATCTAACATTCCATTTACTGCATGTGCAAGACCTGCGGTGAAAAGAAGCGCTGCCGACTCACCGATAATTCTTCCGACAGAAAGAATACATCCTGTCACTACACCATCAATACATCCCGGAAGTACAACGGTACGAATAACTCTCCACTTTCCTGCGCCGAGTCCAAATGCACCCTCGCGGTA
>OMGY01001066.1_pt1 | contig 27372 bp, 19 predicted proteins | sample 1674461 | NCBI WGS metagenome assembly OMGY01 (sample SAMN05578579, study PRJEB25193) | human gut metagenome | biome: Human Microbiome; feature: human-associated habitat; material: feces | host: Homo sapiens | place: USA:Birmingham
ACACCGCCCTTGGCGATTGGGAAGAATGTATCGATAACACGCTGTCCTGTTACAAGTGGCATCTCCGGTGGAAGTTTCTTCTTATACGGACGACCGCGACGAACCGGCCACTTCTGCATCATAGTTAATTCTTTTTCGCCTTTTTCTGTTTCAACAACTGCTACAATATCTTCTACTGTAAATGTTCCTTCTTTGATTTCCTTGATTGTTCCTTTAATTCCGTAAGGAACCATGATCTTCTGCTGTACAAGAACTGTTTCCTGAACTGTACCGATCACATCTCCTGTCTCTACTTCATCTCCAACCTTTACAGTAGGAACAAACTCCCATTTCAGATTTCTCTTAAGAGACGGAACTTCAACTCCTCTTTTCAGGTTATTTCCGGAAATCTTCATAATATCATCCAGTGGTCTCTGGATTCCGTCATAAATACTTGCGATCAGACCAGGTCCTAATTCTACAGACATTGGAACATCCATAGATTCAACCGGTTCTCCAGGTCCGAGACCTGATGTCTCTTCATATACCTGGATGGATGCCTCGTCACCGTGCATCTCAATGATTTCTCCGATCAGACGCTGTTCCGATACACGGACAACGTCAAACATATTCGCATCACGCATTCCCTCTGCGATAACAAGAGGTCCTGCGACTTTTTTAATCACTCCTGTGCTCATTAGCTTACTCCTCCAAACAGAATATCCGAACCGACCGCCTGTTCCACGGTCTTCTTTACACCGTTTACTCCCGCTCCCGTATTGCCTGACACGCCCGGTATCTGAATAATTGCCGGAAGCGTATTTTCACGGTACTGCTCTATCTCTTCTTCGATCTGTGCAGCCACGGCTTCGGTAATATATATAATCCCGTACTGACCGTCTGCAAGCTGTTTTAATTTTTTTCTGGCATCTTCCCGGGTCTTTACAGGGCAGATGCTAAGACCTAATGTGGCGAATCCGTAAATGCTGTCGTAATCGCCGATGACTGCTATCTTATACATACATCTCCCTTATCCTTTCCCTGATCGCCTCGTCCGAAAAACCGTTCTGTTTTCCTGTCAGTATAATCCGTACGGTCTTGATCTCCGTCTCTCTTGCGATCAAATATCCAAGCAGAGGTCCTACCGAAAACGCCTCGTACTTCTGCGGCTTCAACATCTCGATCATACGGTTGTCGCACCACCGTTCAAACGCGGAGGCTGACTCTCGAAGCGCCTGTGCGCCTTTTGCATACGCTGTTCCCTCCAGATACTGTGCGATCTCATCTTCTCCGGCAAGAGCCGCGCGGATGAGCTGTTCAACATTCACCCCATCACACTCCGCCATAGCGCTTCGCATGAAATCAGCGCTTTTTCCCGTTTTCCGGGAACGCACGGCAATCTTGATATCCGCAATAGCAACCATTGTATCTGCATAATTTTCAATGATCGGTTCACCGGATTCTTTTCCCGCTTTGCGAATAGCTTCAAGCGCCGCCTTATCAATCATAATATCGCACAACTGACCGTCTCTTGTATGAAGAAGCGTTTCAAGAGCTTCCTGCGCAACATTTCCCATATGAGACGGCAAACGCGAAAACTCTCTGTTCTCCACGATCCGAAGCATCTCTTCTCCCGGTATCGGGCAGTCATCATAAAAAATATTCGGATTACGCGCTTCCGTACAAACCTCTTTGATCGCAGCTTTCAGATTATGATACAACTTCGGATAAGAGAGAACATTAAATACGCTCGCATCAGGAGCGACCTCTTTGATCACTTCCCATGTTTTCTCTTCTTCACGCCGCAGGACGACATCAGGATCATCCTGATCCGCCATATCACCCCAGCCTTTCTCGACAACAAACTGCAGCGCTTCCGCCGCCGTTTTACAGGACAAAAGCTGCTCGATGACTGCATCAGAGAACAGGGCGACTTCCAGCGCACGTATACGTGCGACTGCGTAAGTATATTTTGTATTCCCCAATTCTAAACCTCCTTATGCTGTAACAATCCGCCGCATTAAAAATGCGGATTGTTATGCTCATTGCAGATCACTGTTTACGAAAAGAGCTGTCTCTTCACTACATCTGCCAGTTCTTCTCTTTTCGCATCAAAAACTGCTTTTATCGTACAATTTTCTTCGATGCCGCCATATACAAGGATAAATCCTCCGTCAATCTTTCTCGCCTCTTCGGAAATCACAAGTTTTCCGCCTTTTGCCTTTGCCGATGCATCGATTTTCTCTGCAAATGACTTCGGCATCCTGTCGAGATCTCTTTTAGAGAAGCAAATTGCTCCATCCTGGGCAAGCATATATTTATCAAGCATTTTTCCAAGCATTTCAAAATATGCCGCGTCATCCATGTTCATCACCTGACTGTACGCATCCTCAAGCACACTGCGGATCACATCCTGTTTTGCCGCCAAAAGAGCCTGTTTTCTGTTCATATCAGCCGACGATTCCGCCCGTTTTGCATATTCTTTCGCGTCAGCCGCAGCTTTTACACGGATATGTTCTGCATCCGCCCCGGCTTTTTCAACCGCATCTTTCACGATCTTTTCCGCATCTTTTTTTGCCTGATCGAGAAGTTCTGCCGCAGACTGCTCTGCCTCCTCGAAAATCCGGGATTTCATTTTATCTAATCCGCTCATTTATCGCTGTCTCCTTTTCATCAATTCCAAACCAGACGTCTTTTCCTTAAATCTGAATTCCGTTTACGGCAAGGAATGAGATCAGCAGCGCCAGAATAGCGTATGTCTCAACCATAGCCGGGAACAACATAGCTTTACCGAACTGCTCCGGTTTCTTTGCGACGATTCCGATAGACGATGCCGCCGTTTTTCCCTGTGCAATTCCTGAAAGAAGTCCTACGATACCGATCGGAAGACACGCTGCCAATATCAAAAGACCTGAAGATACGGAAACATCCAATGCTCCGCCTCCGAGAATACCGATCTTTGAAAGTGTGATAAATCCTACAAGCAGTCCATACAGACCCTGTGTACCCGGAAGGAGCTGGATAATAAGCACTTTTGCAAACTTACTCGGATCTTCTGTCACAACGCCTGCCGCTGCCTGTCCTGCAATACCTACTCCGATCGCCGATCCTGCTCCGGCAAACAATACCGCAACTGCCGCTCCGAGCAGTGCATAAACAATTCCTAAATTTTCCGCAATATTCATGATAAAGTTTCCTCCTTAACATCTGCATATTTTGTATTTTCTTTAAAAGGATTAAACGGCTCTCCGCCGCCTTCGTAAAATTTCCCGAAAAACTCCACAAACTGCAAACGGTTTGTGTGTACATACGCACCCAAAAGATTGATCGCCAGATTGAGCGTATGACCTGCGATAAAAATTACGACAAATGCGATCACGCCGATCACATTATTCGGAAGCATGCTTCCCATCTGGTTAATAACCGATGCGATTACTCCGGTTGCAAGTCCGAGCGCCAGCAGACGAGAGTAAGACAACACGTCGCTGAGCCAGCCGCTCACATTGTAAAGATCATATGCGCCAAGCGCCAGACGAAGCGCCGGGTTTTTCTTCTCTCTTCCCGACATAAGCACGATTCCCACCGCTCCTGCTATCGCCAATGCCTTCGCTCCTGTATTGAGCCATGCCGGAAATACAATATTCATCTGTGCGATAGATGCAAAAATATCGCTCGGCAAAAGCATCAATATAAGACCGATCAAAAGCATAAACCAAAGAACAACGTCACAGAAGAAGTCCATCACTTTTCCGTCTTTCAGACAGAGATATCCTTTGATCCCCAGTCCCACAAACAGGTGGATGACACCGAATAACAGTGAGAACACAAGCAGTTTCATCGGGTCGTTCAACGGCACAAACCAAAGCGCCGGAACGGTGATCGTCGTTCCGAAAAACTTCTCCGAAACAACATCTACGATATTTCCGAAATATCCTCCGAATAAAATTCCCCACACAAGAGTGGATAATCCACAATAGAAGAATAATTTCATCGATTTTTTCATTCCCTGAGACATTCTCGGGAATTTCTTCACAAGCACAGCGCAGACGATTGCCACAATCGCTCCATACGCCGCATCCGAAAGCATCATTCCGAAAAAGAATACATAGAAAAACGACATGATCGTCGTTGGATCAAGCTCCCCTTTGTGAGGAAGTCCGTAAGACTCTACAACGCCCTCCACACTTGCCGAAAACGGATTGTTCTTTAAAATAACCGGAGCTTCTTCGTTTTCCTGCAGTTCCTCAACATCTACCATACAGTCATATTTTTCTGTCAGATAACCGGAAAGATGCGCCGCCTCACACTGAGGAATGTATCCGCTTATGACAAACGTTCTCTCCGACTGCGGGATCTGACCGAGCACTGCGTATTTGTCCGCGCGTACTCTGTAGTAATCCGCTAATATTTTTAATTTTTCTCTCTGATCCGAAAGGTCTTTCACCTCATTCTCGATCTGTTCAATCCGCGCTCTGCAGTCTGCGATCTCACTTTCCAGCTCTTCTTTTTGAAACTTCGGAACGTCTCCCCACATCTGGGAAGGTCTTGCAAACCCGGCGCTTCTAAGCGCATCTTCCGCTGCCTGCACATCTTCTTTCATGCAGACGACTGCTAGATATACCATGCCCGGTTCTGATGAAACAATGTTTACATCTGCTCCGGTTATATCCGGCGCTTTCTCTGCCAAAATCCCATATACCGTCTCCGCGTCAGTACCTCCCGGCATCGTTCCGAAAAATACTGCCGTCCGGTCTGTCTCTGCCGGTGTCAGCGGAACGTCCAGGCTGATCCACGGATTGAGACTCTCGATACTGTTGTTCAGTTTCGTAATCTCCGCCATCTGTTCAGAGCGCTCTTTATCCAGCCTTCCGATCTGTTTTGCCGTTTTCAGAAGATCTCTTCGCTCATTGCGAATCCGCTCTTCTTCTTCCCGCTCAATCAATGCCTTTCCTTCTAAAGATGCAAACATCGACTTCTTCTCAGGAACATATTTATCAAGAATATCGATCGCCTGTTCTGCCAGAGTCGACGCTTTCTCGAAACCTGCCTTTTGCCCTGCAGTGTCCATCTTCTTAAAATCTTCATCTTCTTCGATTACATGATTGATCTCCACAACACCGAGGCTCTGTAATTTTTCGAGGATTGCTTTTCGGTCTTTCTTTAAGGCGCAGATGCTGATTCTCTGCATCTTAAGTACCGCCATCTGTCTATCCCTCCTTTACAGTCTTATTTCTGTTATGTCAATCTTTCCAACACAAGAGCAGCCGCCTCTTTCTTTCGTTCAAGAGCCGCCTTTTTCATCTGTTCTGCTTCTCTGCGCGTTTCTTCCGCCGCCTGTGCCAGCATAACTTCTCCGTCTTTCTTTGCCTGATTTGCTGTTTTCAAAGCGTCTGACTTTGCTTCGTCAATCAGCTTGTCGGCAGCCTGTTTTGCTTCTTCTTTCGCGGTCTTGAGGATTCTCTTGCTTTCCTGTTCCGCTTCTTTTACGATCTGATCTGCCTTATTTTCTGTTTCCCGGATAGATTTGATCGTTTCTTCTACCATTTCCGCAACACCACCTTCCGCTTTCTTTTCTATCTTTTTAGTTTTACCATACTTTCCCGCTTCATACGGGACGTTCCCTTTTCGGGAAACCCTCCTCCTGTGCCCTATCTGAACAGACGTAACACAGTGTACAGATTCAACGTTAAACGAATGTAAAACGCCCTCCCGCACCTTATCCGAACCGATGTAACCGCAAACGTTTCTTAGCAGTTTCTTAGCACATTGACACTATTATATACCGAAAGTCTTCAATAGTGAACTACACTTTTCCCGAATTTTTTTACATTATTTCGTCATTTTGCACATATTTTCACAACTTATTTCGTTCAGGTATTCCCATGCCATTCTAATTCATGAAGCTCTCCTTCCAACTCCATTTTCGCAAATCCGTTTTGACGCAGAGCTTCATAGAGAACAACCGCCACAGAATTTCCAAGATTCAAAGATCTGATCTGTCCCATCATCGGAATGCGCACGCAAGTATCTTCATGATCTACAAGAATCTCCTCCGGTATACCTGCGCTCTCTTTTCCGAACATAATGTAACAATCCGGTTCATACGCCGCTTCGGTATATACTTTTTTCGCTTTTGTAGTTGCCATATAGATTTTGGCACCCGGATTTTTCTCAAGGAAATCCGCATAATCAATATAAGTCGTGACATCCAGATCATTCCAGTAATCCATCCCCGCGCGTTTCAATGCCTTTTCGGATAATTTGAATCCAAGAGGCTCGATCAGATGAAGACGCGTCCCTGTTGCCACACATGTTCTTCCGATATTTCCGGTATTGGCCGGAATCTCCGGCTCATAAAGTACAATATTCAGCATAATTATTTTCTCTCATTTCTCAATCGCCCGATAAATCTTTCCAGCCGGCCGATTGCTTCTTTTAGATCTTCCAACGAATATGCGTAGGATATTCTCAAAAATCCTTCGCCGCATTCGCCGAACGCCGTTCCCGGAACAACTGCGACTTTCTCTTCATTTAACAGCCTGGTTGCAAATTCTTCTGAAGTCATTCCAAATTGTTTAATACTCGGGAAAACATAAAACGCTCCGAACGGTTCAAAGCATTCCAGTCCCATCTTTTTAAACTCATGCATGAGGAAGCGCCGTCTCTGATTATAGGATTTCCTCATTTCTTCTACTTCATCCCCACAGTTTCTAAGTCCTTGCACAGCCGCATACTGGCTGTTTGTAGGCGCACACATGATTGCAAACTGATGAAGCTTCGTCATCTGAGATATGATAACTTCCGGTCCGCAGCAATATCCGAGTCTCCAGCCTGTCATTGCAAACCCTTTTGAAAATCCGTTAATAACAAGCGTCCTCTCTCTCATTCCCGGAAGGCTCGCAATCGATACATGTTCTTCTTTATATGTAAGTTCCGAATAAATCTCGTCAGACATGACATACAGATCATGCTCTTCGACAAATTTTGCGATCGGTTCTAAATCTTCCCGCGTCATGATCGCTCCTGTCGGATTGTTCGGAAACGGAAGAACGAGAACCTTTGTCTTAGGCGTCGTATATTTTTCAAGTTCTTCTGCCGTCAGTTTAAATTCATTTTTTTCCTGAAGAGGAATGATCACCGGAACTCCGTCTGCCATAACCGTACACGGCAGATAAGACACATAACTCGGCTGCGGAATGAGCACTTCATCTCCGGGGTCGAGCATACAGCGAAGTCCGACATCTATTGCCTCGCTTCCGCCTACAGTGACAAGTGTTTCATGTACTGCATCGTATTTTACATGGATCTTTCTCTCAAGATAATTACAGATCTCTTTTCTCAGTTCTTTTAATCCGGCATTAGAAGTATAAAACGTCCTTCCTTTTTCAAGGGAAAACATTCCTTCTTCTCTTATGCGCCATGGCGTATCAAAGTCCGGTTCTCCTACTCCGAGGGAAATTGCGTCTTCCATCTCGTTCGCCACATCAAAAAATTTACGGATGCCGGACGGTTGTATCTCAACGATTTTTCTTGATAATGGATTTCTCATTACAGTGTCACCGGTATCCTTTCCGACCCTTTTTTCACGCCCATGATCGTTCCGTGGTCTTTATATTTTTTCAATATAAAATAAGTTGCCGTGCTCAAAACGCCGTCAATCGTAGACAGACGTTCAGATACGAATCTCGATACTTCTTTCAGCGTCTTGCCTTCCAAAGTTACAAGCAGGTCATAACTTCCGGAAATAAGATAAACCGCATATACTTCCGGATAGTTATATAACCGTTCCGCGATCCGATCGAATCCGCTGTCTCTTTGCGGCGTCACACGCACTTCGATCAGCGCCGTCACCATCTCTACGCCGGCTTTATCCCAGTCGATCAGCGTATGATATCCGCAGATGATCTTCTCTTTCTCCATATCTGCGATCTCATTTGCCACATCTGTTTCTTCCACACCGACTAACACTGCCAGTTCTCCAAGCTCTACCCGGCTGTGCTTTTCGATATACTTCAAAATCTCCATTCTCAACGCTTCTTTTTTCTCGTTCATTTTCTGCCTCCTATACCTTTATATATCATTTCCGTTTTACTTGTTGTAAAATAATATTTTATCATGGATAAAACTTTTCATCTGTATGTATTTTTATTATTTTTCACACTTTTTATAATCCTTCTGCCATCTCGCCAGTTCATCCGGCGCAGGTCTGTCCAGATATCTTATCTCTTCTTTGCTTGTGATCACCCGCGCATTCTGCGCTTTGGCAACCCCAAGCCTGACGGCTCGCGCCCCCGCCTTTTCCAGCACTTCAATCACCTGATCCGCTTCATCGGTCAAGATCAGATAACTTCCGGCAGAAGTCAGCTGATACGGATTCAGACGATAATATTCGCAGATTTCTACAGTCTCCTGCTTCAGCGAGATCGATCCCATTGCAATTTCAAAACCGATCTTTTCTTCCTCTGCCATTTCCCATAAGGCCGCCAAGATGCCTCCGCTTCCGATCTGCCAAACCGAAATATCTCTTCCTTTTGCCGCCTCTAAAATCTGCTCCGGCGTTATGAGCTGATCACGAAGCTTTTTTGCCTGCATCAAAAATGTGTTAATAAATCTTTGCGATAATTCTTCCTCCGCCGCTTCTAAAATGCGAAGAGAACCTTCCAGACCTGCATATCCGCATAAGAGCAATTCTCGATTTTTAACAAACTTCTGTCTGTTTCCCGTTTTTTTATCTGCAGTCTCTTCTAATGCATGCATCCCCGGATCTTGTACTTTCGTTCCGCCTGCACATGCGTACACGATCGGAGTTTGCACCGCCGCCGTTCCCTCTGCCGACAAAGACGTCAGCTTTGCTTTAATGCACTCGCAGCCTTTTTGGATTTCCCCGCAAACATCCGCAAGAAACTCTTCCTCTGTCTCTTCCGGAAAAAGAATTCTTACCGATATCCCTTCTGCCTGTATTTTGCGGGCTGCCAGTTCTCCCGCCGCGCCCAAAACCGCATAATACCCTATCCCGGCATGGCCGCCGCAAACACATACGTCTGCCCACGAAAAACTTCCGTCCGTCTGATCCATATGAACTTTCTTTTTCACCGACCGGTTCCATATAGTCGGTGAGATCTTTCCGATCTTCATATTTCTTTGCTTTTCCTTCCATTGTTATTTTAAAAATTGACAGCTCCGCCGCTTTCAGTATGTCTGCCTGTCCTTTACTCTGACAGATAATAAATCGCCGCGTTTCCTGTGAGCGGATCTCGGTTTTTATAATCAAACAACACTGTTTTCCCGTCAATTCGTTCCAAATGAGTCATTTTTCTCATCTGACGTCTGTCGTATCCTTCATATGCTTTCAAATAGGTCCGCTCTTTCTCTTCTTTTTTATAAAATGCCGCCGCTTCATCCGATGAAACTCCGCTTTCTCTAAGAAATTCCGGACGTTTTTTCACATTATCCCTCAAATACATATCCAATGTCAACATTTCCATATATTGTTCCGATCTTTCTTTACACGTTTTCACGATAAAATCATATAAGATCTCATACCTTCCGATCCGTGAATGACTTACGGCAAATGCATTTTTTTCATCATAATATGCCGCCAGACATTCATACATACAAAACGGAGATGCAAATTCTTGCTCTAATGCCGCCATCGTACAGCAAAACTGCCCGCTGTTATAATACACTTCAACCATCTCTTCTATCTGCTTTAACCGGATGACCTCCGCATAAGTAAGCCATTTTGTAGAAAGGACTTCATACGGCGCACGATCCTGATACACAATCCCGTATTCCTGCGCCCTGTCATGCATAACAGATCCTTTTAAAACTTTCAGAAAACCAAGCTGAAGCTGCTCCGGATTCATTTTATATACACGGTCAAATGATTTTCCGAAGCTTTCATATCCTTCATACGGCAATCCTGCGATAAGATCGAGATGCTGATGCACATTGTTTCCTTTTTTAATTTTGTCAACAATCGTTGACAAAACATCGATTTTCATCGTTCTGTTGATTTCCCGGATCGTAATCTCATTTGCCGATTGAACACCGATCTCAAGCTGGATCAGACCCGGACGCATACGATTGATCAACGCGATCTCTTTTTCATTCAATAAATCCGCGGAAACTTCAAAATGAAAATTTGTGATTCCGTTATCATGCTCATGAATATAAGTCCAGATCGCCATCGCATGATCATGCCGGCAATTAAACGTCCGATCCACAAATTTCACCTGAGGTACTTTCTTGTCGATAAAAAACTGAAGTTCTTTTTTTACGAGCTCTATCTCCCGGAAACGTAAACATTTGTCGATAGAGGAAAGGCAGTAACTGCATGAAAAAGGACATCCTCTGCTCGATTCATAATAGATGATCCTGTTCTCAAAATCTTCAATATGATCATAGACAAACGGAATCGTGCTCAAATCAATAACAGGACGAAAATCATTTTGGATTACAGCTTTGTCCTTATTTCTATAAGCAATTCCCGGAATATCAGAAAAGAGTTCATCTCTTTTTACTCCGGAACAAAGCGCCCCTTTTTCTTCATGATAAACACGGAGCAGTTCCGCAAACGTCTCTTCCCCTTCTCCGCACATCACGCCTTCTACTTTCGGATACTGTTCCAGCACAGCCTTCGCATCGTAAGATACCTCAGGACCTCCAAGCCAGATTTTTGTATCCGGAAGAATCTTCGGCAGTTCTCTCAAAAGCTGTCCTACATATTCAATATTCCACAAATAGCAGGAAATTCCCAATAGGTCCGGTTTTCTCCTATATATATCCTGCAAGATCGCATCAAACGTCTGATTGATCGTATATTCCGCAACTTCGATTTCTTCCGTATAAGTTCGCGCATATGCTTTTAAGCTGTGGACGGCAAGATTTGAATGAATATATTTTGCATTTACTGCCGCTAATAGTACCTTCATAATTTCTCCTATCTCTTTTTCCAACAAAATTTATACTCTATAATAACACTAAAAATAATCCGCCGCAAAGAACTGTTACATTTTACTGTGATTTTGCGCTCTATTCATTGACATTTCTCTTAAAACCATGTAAAATTAAGACTCGTGCAGCCGGGGTGTTAGCGGTACCTTGTACCTGCAATCCGCTATAGCAGGGGTGATATCGGGCCGAGGGCAGTTTTCTGTAGAGCTGCCCGGTATAAGTGGTGTTGACGTCTGGGTCTTTCGCAACAGGAATTCATGAACCATGTCAGGTCAGGAATGAAGCAGCATTAAGTGAAACCTCCTGTGTGCCGGAAGGGTGCCTGGGCCGAGCTAACTGTACCGGTAACGTCTGTGGACAGCTGTACGACGTCCGGTGCGCGGTTTTATGATGAGAATTGTTTTCGTCAGCACATATTATATGTAACACATATTACGTGTAACACATAGTATGTGGTGGCTTTTTTTACATTTATAAAGTAAAAGCAGTTCGCAGCGGTATTTTTAGAAAAGCGCCGTCCGTGGCGGCAGAATGAGAGAAAATATGGCATATCAGGCATTATACAGAAAATGGCGTCCTTTGGAATTTGAAGATGTCAAAGGACAGGAACATATTGTTACAACATTAAAAAATCAGATACGGGCAGACAGAATCGGGCATGCGTACCTTTTCTGCGGAACGCGCGGAACCGGTAAGACAACCGTGGCAAAGATTTTTGCAAAGGCGGTCAACTGCGAGCATCCGGTGGACGGCAGTCCGTGCGGGGAATGTCCGACCTGTAAGGCGATTGCCGAAGGGCGTTCCATGAATGTCATTGAAATCGATGCCGCATCGAATAACGGTGTTGACAATATTCGTGAAATCCGTGACGAAGTCCAGTATTCACCGACGGAGGGCAGGTATAAGGTTTATATCATCGATGAAGTGCATATGCTTTCCATAGGGGCATTTAATGCACTGTTAAAAACACTGGAAGAACCGCCTGCATACGTTATTTTTATTCTGGCGACAACGGAGGCACATAAGATACCGGTTACGATTCTGTCGCGCTGCCAGCGCTATGACTTCCACCGCATTTCTATTGAAACGATTGCAGGTCGGTTATCGCAGCTGATGGAAGCGGAACATATCAATGTCGAAGAAAAGGCAATCCGGTATGTTGCCAAGGCGGCGGACGGTTCCATGCGAGATGCGTTAAGTCTGTTAGACCAGTGCATTGCCTTTTACCTCGGACAGGATTTAAAGTATGAAAATGTGTTAGAGGTACTTGGTGCGGTGGACACGGCGGTATTTGCCGAAATGCTGTCGTACATTTTAAAGGCGGATACGTATGCGTGCATGCAGCTTTTAGAGCAGATTATTATGCAGGGCAGGGATTTAGGACAGTTTGTCAGTGACTTTGTATGGTATTTAAGAAATCTGCTGCTTGTAAAGACAACGGATGATGAAGCGAAGGCGGAAGACATTATCGATGTTTCGGCAGATAATTTAGAGCAGTTAAAAAAAGACAGTAAACAGGTCGATGTCGATACACTGATGCGCTATATCCGCGTGCTGTCGGAGCTGGCAAATGAGCTGAAATTCTCAACACAGAAGCGTATTAAAGTCGAAGTGACACTCATTAAGCTGACGCGTCCGGCGATGGAACAGCGGCAGGATATGGGCGATGTGATAAGCCGCATCACCCTGCTTGAGCAGGAAATGCAGGAAGCCATGGAAGCGTTAAAAAACGGCGTGGCGGCAGGTACTCCGTTTGCGGCAGGTACACAGGGCATAAGCGGTATGGCAGATATAGCGGGTGCGGCAGGCAATGCCAGCGGCTATGCAGCAGGCATGGCAGTGCCCCAGCCGGTACAAAAGCGCGTAATAGAGGCAATGCCGGAGGATATTAAGCAGCTGGCAAAGCAGTGGGACTCCATTGTCCATTCGATTGAAGAACCGCTAAAGCGCACCCATTTATTAAATTCACATGTAACGCTTGCAGAGGATGGGCAGAGTCTGGAACTGATGACGTCTTCCCCGACAGCCTATGAGCTGTTTTCAAGGGAAGATGACAAGGCAGAACTGGTTGCGCTCATTGAGGAGCGGACAGGAATCCATGTGAATCTGATTGTTACAAAGCTACAGGATGGAGAAGATTTTCAAAATCGATTTACAGATATCAGAGAATCCGTTAATATGGAAATAGAAGTAGATGATAAGGAGGAATATATCTAATGGCAAAAAGAGGTGGATTTCCGGGAGGTATGCCGGGCAACATGAACAATCTGATGAAGCAGGCACAGAAAATGCAGAAGCAGATGGAAACACAGCAGGCAGAGCTGGAAGCAAAGGAATTCAGTGCGGCAGCAGGCGGCGGTGTTGTAGAAGTAACCGTTACCGGTAAAAGAGAGGTTACAAAGGTCAAGATTGACCCGGAAGCCGTAGATCCGGATGATGTAGAAATGTTAGAAGATTTAATTATGGCAGCAACCAACGAAGCACTCCGCAAGTGTGAAGAAGAATCACAGGCGCAGATGTCTAAGATTACCGGAGGACTTTCAGGACTGACAGGAGGCCTGTTCTAATGGACATTTACAGCGGTCATATGAACAAGTTAATAGAACAGCTGTCGAGATTACCAGGGGTTGGGGCAAAAAGCGCCCAGCGCCTGGCATTTCACATTATAAATATGCCAAAAGAAGAAGTTGAGGGACTGGCATCTGCCATGACGGATGCCAAAGCGCATATTAAATACTGTAAAGAATGTTTTACGCTGACAGATGATGAAATCTGCCCGATCTGTGCCAATGAAAAGCGCGACCACAGTACGATTATGGTGGTGGAACAGACACGCGATATGGCGGCATATGAAAAGACCGGAAAGTATGAGGGTGTCTATCATGTACTGCACGGTGCAATCAGCCCGATGCTTGGCATCGGTCCGTCCGACATTAAGTTAAAGGAACTGATGAAACGGCTCGAAGGCGATGTGCAGGAAGTCATCATTGCAACCAATTCAAGTCTTGAAGGTGAAACGACAGCGATGTATATCAGCCGCCTGATTAAGCCGACAGGCATTAAAGTAACCCGCATTGCAAGCGGTGTGCCGGTTGGCGGCGATTTGGAATATATCGACGAAGTGACACTGCTGCGTGCATTGGACGGCAGAACGGAATTGTAGGATACTATGTTAAACGATATTATTACAGAACACAAAGAGCGTATGCTCAATCTCAAAAAATATTATCCTTTTTTTAAGCTGATGGATGTATCATTTGCCCAGTTTCAGGAAGGCAGATATGAAATGCTGGACATGGGATATATTGTCATGGGGATTCTGCGCTTTTTTATTGAGGAGAATAACTTTAAAGAAAAGGACGTCACTTACCCGGAATATCTGGACTTTATTACATCATTGCTCAAACGGGACTTTGGGCTGAATCTTTCAGCACAGGAATACAAAGAACTTGCCGATTACATTTTCGATAAAATTAAAAATGAAGGCAGACCGTTTACATTTCCATATTATGATCCTATTGAAAAGAAAAAATGTATTTCACGTATCAAGGTATTGGAAAGTGCCATCCGTGATCATACGGTATGGTATTCCATCAGTTCCGATGCAATTGAATTCTATCTGGATACGAAAGAAATTAAAGAAGAAAGCAGAATCAGTGTGCAGCAGCTGCTCTTAGAAAAAATGATACAGGCACAGAATTTTCAGGGCGGCAAAGATGTGATTGTGCGGATTAATGAAGAAGTGGCACGCCTACAGCGCAGAAAAAATGAGATTATGGAATTGCTCGGCAAAGATGTCTTTGCGGGGATTGAAGCGTATGAAGATTTTGTCCATACGGGTATGCGCTGGTTTGATGAAGAAGAAAAGCTGTTTAAGAAAAATAAAGATTTTATCGAGGGTGCGCTTGCAAAGATGGAAGCCGAACCGGTACAGTCGGAGAGCTATTACCGTACTTTAAAGGAGATTTACGAGCTGGACAGCCAGTTACAGATAGCCATGACAAGGCACGGACAGCTTTTATCGGCATGTACACAGATGCAGCAGATGACAGAAGAAGCCGTGAAGCGGGCAAAACTCGGACGGTTAAGAAGCCATATCCATTTTGGAGCGCTTCTGACAGATTTAATCCGCAGCGACAATGCGGGATTGTTAGAACAGCTTTTGTCACCGGTATTACTGCCGCATATAAAGAAGCGGTTTACGCTGGATTCACTTGACGAGGCACTGACCGTGAAGCCAAAGCAGGCAGAAGCGGCGGAGAAAGTAGAAGAAGAACCGCCGCAGGAAATTCAGTTTGCAGATGAAATGGAAGATCAGCGTATTCGTAAAAACTATACATTTTTAATGAATAATCTGCTGGCGGCATTTGAAAAGAGAGAGGCGTTTACGCTTTCGGAATTTGGCGCGGCAATGAGCAGAATGTATTCGCCGGATATTTTAAAAAATGCGGATTACTATTCTTTTTTTGTCAACCTGTGTCAGAAACAGGAGTATGTCATCGGCGGTCAGACGGAAAACGAGAGTTTTCTCGATGACATTTTAAGCGGCGCATTTGCAGACCGTGAACCGGTACATTTTACGATTACGCCAAAATCCGCAGGAGCGCAGGACGAACAGCCAATGGAACAGTCTGAACTGGTGTTTGAACGGAAGGGAACAAAGTAATGGAAAGCAGAAATATAGAAAAGGCACTGGAAATATCCGCAAAACTGGCGGCGGGGGAAACGGTAAGCGAGCAGGGGACAAATGCTGCCCTGTATCAGGAATACAGTACCAACCCGGAAGTGTATGATATGGTATTGTTGTCGTTAAAGAAAATGGAACTTTCGGTTTATGAATATAATAATTCGCTGTTTGCCGCGCCAAAAGCGCACGGCAGTGAAGCGCTGCGCCGGGAGCTGGGACTGCGTACCAACGGCGAACTCTATCTGGCGTATTTTATCATCTATAATATTATTATGGAGTTTTATACGGATACCATCAGTGCAACGTATGCCGAATTTGTCCGCGTGGAAGACATTGTCCGCAAGGTGGACGATACAACGGCAGGCATTGTGGATAAGAAAAACGGCTTTGTTTTAAGTGAAATTGAGGAAAACAGCTTCCGCAGCCTTGCGTTAAGCTGGGACAGCCTGCCGGCGGCAACCGTGGAATTGTCGGAATTAAGGGCGGCGAAGAATTCCAAGTCGGGTTTTGTAAAGCTGGTCTGCAACTTTTTAGTCAGCCAGCAGTTATTAAGTGACAATCAGGAGCGGTATTATCCGACAGACCGTTTCCGCGCAGTTGTTGAAAATTATTTTGACGAATCCAGAGGAAGAATCATGGAATTGTTAGACCAGTCAGGAGAGGAGAGGGACGAACATGCCGCAGATTAACAGAATCCGTGTAAACAATGTAAAATACAATTTCGGTACGCAGTATTACGATGACTTTATGATGCGTTTTCACTGCCGTAACACGATTTATGACCTTGCAAACGGCGGCGGAAAGAGTCTTTTAATGCTGCTGTTGCTTCAAAATGTGATTCCGAACTGTACGCTTGATGAAAAACAGCCGGTTGAAAAGCTGTTCCGTCCGGGCGGCGGCAATACAGTGATCCACTCATTGATTGAATGGAAGTTAGATACCGCTAACAACGACGGCTATAAATATATGACAACGGGATTCTGCGCAAGAAAGGCAAAGGATACGGAAGCAGACGGCACGGAAGCGGACGGCATATCCGGGCGTTTTTCTGCGGCAGAAGAAGCACCGGCGGGACGTGACAATGCCAGCGTGGAATATTTTAACTACTGTATTTTTTACCGGGAGTTTGGTGAAAACGATATTAAAAATCTGCCGCTGACAAAAAACGGGGAGCGCATTACTTATAATGGTTTAAAGCAGTATCTGCGGGAGCTTGAACATAATGATTTCCACGTTTCGGTAAAAATATTTGACCGAAAGGGCGAATATCAGAGTTTTATCAGCAAGTATGGGCTGTATGAGAGCGAATGGGAAATTATCCGCGGCATCAATAAGACCGAAGGACATGTAAGAACATATTTTGAAACCAATTATAAGACAAGCCGTAAAGTTGTAGAGGATTTATTAATAGAAGAAATTATTCAGAAATCTTTCCACAATAAGCTGGCAGTGGGCAATGACGAAGGTCAGATGGCACAGACACTGCTTGATATTAAGGATACGCTTGCCAGACTGTCAAAGAAAAATGCACAGATTACCAATTATGATAAACAGATGGAGCTGCTCGATGCTTTTTCAGAGTATATTCTGGGATACCGCTCTTTATATGAAGAAAAGGGAAATCTGCGGGGACAGCTGTTAAAGCTGCTTATGCAGTGCAGACAAAATCTGTCGGGATACCGCGCGCAGGAAGAAAAGCAGAAGGACGAACTGCTTCATTTACAGGAAGAATTATTAAAACAGCAGCGCATGATCCAGACTGCAGAGGTGCTTACAGAACAGGCTTCCCTTGCGGGAATGGAAGAACTGATTGCTGCAAATGAGAAGAAGCGGGCATATTTTAAGGAACAGGAAGAACACTTAAAAAGGCAGATGGAAGAAACGGAAAGTCTGGTAGAATACCGCGAATATTTACAGTATCAGAAGCTCTATGATGAACTTTTGGCAGCCATTGCGGCAAACGGACAAACGGATGAAGAACTGACAAAACAGCTCTATGCACTGGCAGCGGTGATTGTGCCACAGCTTGTACAGAAAAAGAATGCTGCCGGTGAAGAATTGCAGAATGCAGAAACACAGTACCGGGCGTGTCAGAAAGAAGCGGCACAGGCAAAGGCAGATTATCAGGAATTACTGGGCGGGGCTGCGGCGGCAGAACAGATTGCAGTGCATACTGCCAAAGAGATTGAACAGGCAGAAAAAGAACTGGGTGCCTGTATGGAAAAGGCAGGAATCCTTGTGATGGAAAAGGCAGGCGAAGAATACAGTGCCTGCACACAGAAAATTAAAGAACAGGAAGAACAGCTTTTACAGACCGAGGGACAGCTTTCACAGGTGGAAGCACTGCTTTCAAAGGGCAGACAGCAGCAGGCATCCTGCCGTGCGCGGATTGAACTGCTGACAGAACAGTTAGGACAGGCGGAAACCAAAAAAGAACAGGAACAGAAAGAAAAGCAGCAGCTTTTGCAGTTAAAGGCCGTCTATGGGGAACAGGATACCCGCCGGGCATGCCGCGTTGTATTGGATAACCACCGCAGACTGGAAGCGGAATGTGAGCAGCTTACCGCTGACTGTACGCAGCTTACGCAGTTCCTTGAAAATATGAAGCACGGGATATTCAGTGCGGGCGGAAGACACCGGGAGAAGGTAAAAAGCTATCTTTCAGGACGGTATGGAGAAGATGTAAAAGAAGGCAGAGAGTGGCTTTCGGGGCTTTCGGAAGATGAAAGAAAACAGGTGCTTGCCGCATTCCCATATGCCGAGTATGCATTTATTGTTGAAAATGATTTTTCAAGAATCAAAGAAGACCCGGTGCTTGCGGACTTTGGCAGAAGCGCCTATGTGATTCCGGTATTGTCTGCACAGGCGGCAAAAGCACAGCTTACGGCAGAAAATGAACAGTATGTTGTATATGCCAGAAAGGATATGGCATTTTTAAAGGATGAAAAGCTGCGCGGGCGGGAAGAAAAGCTGGCGCAGGAAGAACTGGCGGCGGCACAGGAAAAACTGGTCAGACTGACCGACAGAAAAGAAATTGTCTGGAATGACTATGTGCGCATACAGGAACTTTCAAAGCTGGAAGAAGAACCGGCAAAGAAAGAGTTTGAAGGGCTGTCTGTGCGTTTAGAGGAACTGCAAAAGGAAGCACAGCGTTTACAGGAAGAAATGGAACAGGAGGAAGCCCTGCGTAAAAAAGGCCGGGAGCGGAAAGCACAGGTGCAGGAAAAGCTGGCACAAAACCGGGAGCGGTATCCATACGTGCAAAAGTGCGCAAAACTGGCAGAGAGTCTTCTTGTACAGTACCGTGAAAAGCAGGAATACACGCAGAGGGCGGCAGATGCAAAGCAGGAACAGCTCTTAAAAGAGCAGGAAATGCAGGCGCAGGAAAAGGCAGAACAGACCGCCTTACAGCGCAAAAATGCACTGGCAGAAGAATATGACCGTCTGCAAAGCCGTCTTGACAAGCGTTATCAGGCATATATAAGCGTGGAAGCCGACGGCGGACAGTCCGCAGGAATTCATGTGCTGCAGTCAGCGGCGGATGGCAGTGCGGTAGCAGGGTTAGCGGATGCTGACGGACATGCGCTGTCATTAGAACAGCTGGAGAACCGCTTTGCGGGAGTGAAAAAGGCATTGGATGAAAAAAATGCCGATGTGCATGATAAAGAAGAATTATTAAGACATTACCGTGCGGCAATGGGAAAATGCAGTACGGCAATTGCACGCCGCCATTTTACAATGGAAGAACTTGCGGCAAAAGAGGCACAGGGAGAAGCTGTCCCAAATCCGGATGATGCGCTCCGTGCGCTTGAGCAGGAACGTGAGCAGGCGGTACAGCAGGAAAAAGCGGCAGCAGAAGAACTGGAAGCGCAGAATGCATTAATGAACCGTCTGCAGGGAAGTATTGCACACGGAAAGAGCCAGATTGAAGAAAAGTACGGTGCTTTTGAAGCGTTTGACTGTGATAACCCGGAGCAGTTCATTGTACAGCATAAAAATTATAAGGACAGCATTGCAGGACAGATCAAAGAACTGGAAAAAGAGCAGAAACGCCAGACAGAAAAGATGCAGGATTTCCTCGTAATGGAAAAGGATTTGTCAAGAATTGTTGCCAAAGCGGGCATTGAAGTGCCGGAAGCGTCAGAAACGGAAAATGCAGATACCATGGCAGGACAGCCGGAGGATACAGACATAAATGTAGCAGATTTTTCGGGCTATGAAACGGTACAGAAAGAATTTGAAAAGCTGTGTGCGCTTGAGGTGCGCAAGCTGGAAGAATTTTTAAAGAAAAAGGATAAGCTGACGGAAGAACTGACGGCATGTGATGCAAAAGAACTGGCATTGGAGATTAAAATGTCGGTTCATGTGCCAAAGGACATTGAAGCCGTGAAGCAGTTAAAGTCCAGACTTTCCGAAACCAATACGCTGATTGCACTGGAAAAAGAGCGCGTATCCAAAGGGATTTCCGATATGGAGCGTATCAAGGATAACTTTGAGAACCGGTGTGTCCAGATTTGCTGTAATATCAAGACGGAACTTGACCGCCTGCCAAAGCTTTCAAGCATTACGATGGATAATGAGGTTATTTCTATTATCGGGCTGTCCGTACCGTATGCCAAGGAATCCGATTATAAGGAAAGAATGGCGGCATACATTGACGAAACGGTCCTGATGGCGGAAAGCTTTGACAATACACAGGAGCGGTTAAAATATATCCGCAACCGGTTAAGCTGGAAACGCCTTTTTGCCGTGATTGTAACCGATATGAACGCCATCCGCGTAAGTCTTTATAAAAGAGAGCGCATGAAAGACCAGAGCCGGTATCTGCGGTATGAAGAAGCAGTGGGTTCAACCGGACAGTCACAGGGTATTTATATTCAGTTTTTAATTGCGGTAATTCATTATATTTCAAGTATCAATGCGCCGGCAGACAGTGCGGGTGTACTGGGCAAGACCATTTTTATTGATAATCCGTTCGGTGCGGCAAAGGATATTTATATCTGGGAGCCGATTTTTAAGCTGTTAAAGACTAACCACGTGCAGCTCATTGTTCCGGCACGAGGTGCAACCCCGGCGATTACGGGAAGATTTGATGTCAATTACATTTTAGGACAGAAGCTTGTACATAACCGGCAGCAGACGGTTGTTGTCGATTACTACAGTCGTACAAAAAATGAGGAACTTGAATATACGCGCATGGATTATGAGCAGGCAGTATTCGACTTTATATAGGCGCTATAGGCAAAAAACGCCTCAACGTTGGCATTTCTTTTTAAAAGAGTTTACAAGAATACTGCGCTGTGATAAACTTGAATAGAATATGTTTAAATCATTTATTTGATATATACAGTAAAGGTGGCGTTTGTTTTGGATAAGTATGAATTTAATATAAAAGTAGATCAAATTAAAAAGCTTGCTGCCAAGAAGTCATTTCAGGAGGCGGCAGCGATTGCCAAGGAAATGAACTGGCAGAAGGTGAAGGACTGGTCCACGCTGGCAACTGTTATTAACGTACAGGAAGCGGCAGGGGATTATCTGGAAGCAAGAGATATGGCAATTCTTGCATACAACAGAAATTTAGGCGGCAGAAAGCTGGTTTATAAGCTGGCGGAGCTGCTCATTAAGCTGGAAGATTTTGAAACGGCAGAGGAACTTTATGAAGAATATGAAAAGATGTCACCGCATGATGTCAATCGTTTTCTTTTGTATTTTGATTTAAGAAAGGCACAGAATGCCTCGGATAATGAACTTGTAGAAATCTTAGAGGACTACAAAGAGCATGAAATTGATGAAAAGTATATGTTTGAACTGGCAAAGTTATATGCCAAAACAGGCAGAAAAGAAGAATGTATCAAGACCTGTGATGATATTGTACTGTGGTTTCAGGACGGACAGTATGTAGAGAAGGCGATTCAGTTAAAGCAGGAATTTGGCGTTGAACTGACCAATACACAGAAAAAAATCTTAAAGGATATTAAGAATCAGAAGCAGGATATAGAAGCAACCAGAGAAATCATGTTTGAGGAACAAAAGCAGCTTGCGGCAATCCAGAGCGATGAAATTGAAGAAGCGGTGGAAGAAGCAGAAAGTGATGCGGACGATGATATTATTCTGCCGGAAGACGATGAAAGTACCCGTGGCATTAAATCTTTCTTTAAGAAGGCATTTCATTCGCGGGCGCAGTCAGAAGAAGATATGCGCGAAATAGGCTATGAAGATGATGACGAATCCGATGATTCCGATACATATGAGAATACCGGTGCGCAGGATACAGAAAAAACACCGGAAGAACCGGTATTTTCAGCGGAAGAATTTGTAAAAGAAAAGACAGTGACGGATACCGCACCAAAAGCAGAAAAAAAGGAAGCTGATACAACGGTGGATTTGTCTGAAAGTATTGACAAGGCATCCTCATCTTTACGTGAACTGATAGAAGATGCAAAGAAGAAACTGGAAGACAGCTGCGGCGATTTATCAGGTAAAGAGGATTCATTCCGGCAGAAGGCTGTAAATACGGTCAAAGAACCGGCAGATGAAGTAGAGATTAAAGTGGACATTCCGGCATATAACAATCCGTATGATACACAAAATTTACAGGCGGCACTCGCTAAAAATTTAAGTGAATTCATGGAGGAAGAAAAAGCAGAGGCAGAGGCGCTGCGTCCTCAGCCGGCGAAGCAGGAAGAAACGACCGGTGAAAGTCAGGAAGATGAACAGATTGAAGGTCAGTTAAGCCTTGCAGACTGGTTAGAAGCGGTCCGTGAAGAAAAATACGGAAAGCAGAATACAAGGGAATTCTCAAAGACAGAGCTGGAAAAGATGTTAGATGAGAAGGACGAAAAGAGTGCGGCATACGAGCGCATTATGGTTGAGCAGAAAGCAGCGGCACAGGCAGCAGGCAAAGCCTTTGATGAAAAAGAAGCAAGCCGCCATGCACACGCACAGGTGATGTTACAGGCAGCAAAGACCGATCTTGCAATCCGTACCGGAAAAGCAACCGTACACTTAGAAGAAGCAGCAGCACAGGATGTCCGTCGTCAGCAGGCAGAGGAAGAAGCAAGAAGAAAAGCGGAGGCCGAAGTACAGATTCAGAGGCGCATGGAAGAAGCCCAGAAAGCAAGAGCCGAGGCAGAAGCCAGACGGTTAGCCGAAGCACAGCGTGCAGCTGAAGAAGCCAAGCGGGAAGCTGCAAAGAAAGCCGAAGCACAGCGTATAGCCGAACAGGAAGCAGCGCAGCAGGCAGAAGCCCAGCGGTTGGCGGAAGAAGCAGCACAAAGAGAACAGGCACAGCGTGCGGCAGAGCAGGAAGCGGCGCAAAGACAGCGGGCGGCTGTCAGTGAGGAAGTTTCATTAAATACACAGCAGCTTCCGCCGATGGAAGACCATCTTTCCGATATGAATCCGCTGGAAGCAATCAGCAGTGCAAAGCTTGCCAGTGCCGTACAGCAGGAGAAAGTTTACACCGGCATGGGCGAAGGCACGGAAATTGATGAAGAAAAGAAGTTAAGCGGAGAACTTGCAAAGATTTTCAGAAAATACCGTGAAATGCCAGGACTGGAAAGCCAGCTGGCAGCATATTTTGAAAGCCTTGAACAGGAAATGGCGATTTCAACGTCGCAGGTCGGCAATATTATCATTTCCGGTAATTCAAGCTCAGATAAGTCTGATCTTGCAAGAGCCATTGTGCGTGCGGTGAATTACCTGTATCCGGAACACACACGTAAGATTGCAAAGACGACCGGTGACAGTATCAATAACCGTGGACTGGCAAAGGCGATGAATAAGTTAAAAGGCACCGCACTGATTGTTGAAGGTGCGGGGGCAATCCAGCCGAAGCGTATGAGTGAAATGCTGGAATGTCTGGAACAGGATACGGAACGTATGATTGTTATTCTGGAGGATTCGGATGCAGAAATGAATGTACTGCTCAATTTCAATCCGGAAATGACACAGAAGTTTAATCATCGCATCGTGTTAAAACAGTACACGGTCAATGAACTGGTTGAAATGGCAAGAAAATTTGCAAGAAAACGCCAGTATGAAGTCAGTGATGATGCGCTGCTGGAACTTTATTTAAAGATTGATAAATTACGCAATAATGTAGATAATATCCGTATGGATGATATTAAGGAAATTATCAATCACGCAATTGTAAAAGCAGAAAAACGCGGCTCAAAAAGATTCTTTGGCGGTTTAAAGAGAAAACGCGGCGAAAACGGAGATGTTACCATCCTTGTTGAAGCAGATTTTAAAGATTGATAAAAAAAATAAAAATGCCGGTACAGGCAGCACAATAAGAAATGGAGGAAATGAATCATTATGAAGAACATAGAGGAACTGTCAGTAAATACAATCCGTGTGTTATCAGCAGAAGCGATTCAGAAAGCAAAATCAGGACATCCGGGACTGCCGCTTGGCGCAGCACCGATGGCATATGAATTATGGACAAACCATATGAACCACAATCCGGCAGACCCGGAATGGGCAAACAGAGATCGTTTTGTACTCTCAGGAGGACACGGCTCGATGCTGTTATATTCTTTATTACATTTGTTTGGCTACGGAAATCTTTCTATGGAAGACTTAAAGAATTTCAGACAGCTGGGTTCATTGACACCAGGACATCCGGAATACGGTCATACCGTTGGTATTGAAGCAACGACAGGCCCGCTTGGACAGGGTATGGCAATGGCAGTCGGTATGGCAATGGCAGAAGCACATCTTGCCGCTGTATTTAACAAAGACGGTTACGATATTGTAGACCACTATACTTATGTACTTGGCGGTGACGGCTGTATGATGGAAGGTATTTCATCAGAAGCATTTTCACTTGCAGGAACATTAGGACTGCATAAGCTGATTGTATTTTATGATTCCAACAACATTTCTATTGAAGGAAGCACCGATATTGCATTTACGGAAGACGTAACAAAGCGTTTTGAAGCATTCGGCTTCCAGACACTTGAAGTTAAAGACGGCAACAATCTTGCAGAAATTGCTGCAGCGATTGAAGCGGCAAAAGCAGATACAACCCGTCCGACAATGATTAAGGTCAATACGGTGATCGGCTATGGCTGTCCTGCAAAGCAGGGTAAGGCAAGCGCACACGGTGAACCGCTCGGTGAAGAAAATGTTGCGGCTTTAAAGGAATATTTAGAGTGGCCTTGCAAGGAAGCATTTACTGTTCCGCAGGAAGTATATGATCATTTCAACGAAGCTGCCAGGAAGAAAGCAGCAGTTGAAGATGAATGGAATGTATTATTTGAAAAGTACAGAAAAGAATATCCGGATATGGCAGAAAAATGGGATGCTTATTACAACGGATATGATTTATCAAAGCTGTTTGATTCAGAAGATTACTGGAAGAAAGCAGAAAAACCGGAAGCGACCAGAAGCACATCCGGCAGCATTTTAAATGAAATTAAACAGCTCATGCCAAACCTGATTGGCGGTTCAGCCGACCTTGCACCGTCCAATAAGACAAACATGAAGGATGCCGGTGATTTTTCAAAAGACAATTATGCAGGTACCAATCTGCATTTCGGCGTCAGGGAACAGGCGATGGCGGCAATCGGCAACGGACTTGCACTGCATGGCGGATTAAAGGCATTTGTAGCGACATTCTTTGTATTCAGTGATTATACAAAGCCAATGGCAAGACTGTCCGCATTAATGAATCTGCCGCTGACATTTATCTTTACACATGATAGCATCGGTGTCGGAGAAGACGGACCGACACACGAACCGGTTGAACAGCTTGCGGCATTCCGCTCCCTGCCAAATTTCTGTGTATACAGACCGTGTGACAGAACAGAAACCGCAGCGGCATGGTACCGTGCAGTTACTTCAAAAGACCAGCCGACAGCACTTGTGCTGACAAGACAGAATCTTTCACAGATGCAGGGTTCTTCAAAGGAAGCGTTAAAGGGTGGCTATATCTTAGAGGATTCTAAGAAGGAAGTGCCGGATGCCATCATTATTGCCAGTGGTTCGGAAGTAGAACTGGCAGTTAATGCAAAGGCAGAACTTGCAAAAGACGGTGTGGACGTGCGTGTTGTCAGTATGCCGAGTATGGAAGCATTTGAAGAACAGACAGCAGAATACAAGGAATCCGTTCTTCCGAAGGCATGCCGGAAGAGAGTTGCGGTCGAAGCGCTTTCAGACTTCGGCTGGTACCGTTACGTGGGCTTAGACGGCAAAGTTGTTTCCATGACAGGCTTTGGCGCATCCGGTCCTGCGGCATCACTGTTTGAAAAATTCGGGTTTACAACGGAAAATGTTGTAGCGGCTGTAAAATCTGTTTTATAAAAGTATTGAAAAATTTATGTAAAACATACAAAAAATTCAAAAAAAACACTTGCAATTCACAGCAGATAATACTATAATAAACTCAAGATTGTTGAAAAATTAACAAAGTCCTGCGGGGGACATTCAACAAAATACATAGTATATGGAGGATTTTGAGTTATGACACGTTTTACATTACCAAGAGACTTATATCACGGAAAAGGATCATTAGAGGCATTAAAGACACTGGAAGGTAAGAAAGCCATTATCTGTGTAGGCGGCGGTTCTATGAAGCGCAACGGCTTCTTACAGAAGGCAGAAGACTACTTAAAAGAAGCAGGAATGGAAGTAAAACTGTTTGAGGGCATCGAATCCGACCCGTCAGTAGACACTGTCATGAAGGGTGCTAAGGTTATGGAAGAATACGGACCGGACTGGATTGTAGCGATTGGCGGCGGTTCTCCGATTGATGCAGCAAAGGCAATGTGGGTAAAATATGAATATCCTGACATTACATTTGAAGAAATGTGCAAGGTATTCGGTATGCCGAAGCTTCGTAAAAAAGCACATTTCTGTGCAGTATCTTCTACATCCGGTACAGCAACGGAAGTTACGGCATTCTCAGTTATCACAGATTACGAAAAAGGTATTAAGTATCCGCTGGCTGATTTTGAAATCACACCGGATGTTGCAATCGTAGACCCTGAACTGGCTGAAACAATGCCTGTAAAGCTGGTAGCCCATACAGGTATGGATGCGATGACACATGCCATTGAAGCGTATGTATCAACCGCAAACTGCGATTATACAGACCCACTGGCACTTCATGCAATTAAGATGATTCATGAAACACTGATTAAGTCATACAACGGAGATATGGCAGCCCGTGATTCTATGCACAACGCACAGTGTCTTGCAGGTATGGCATTCTCCAACGCATTACTCGGTATCGTTCATTCAATGGCACATAAGACCGGTGCTGCATTTGAAGGCGGACATATTATCCACGGTGCTGCCAATGCAATGTATCTGCCAAAGGTTATCAAATACAATGCCAAGAATGAGGAAGCTGCCAAGAGATATGCAGAAATTGCAGATTTCATTCACTTAGGCGGTAATACAACAGAAGAAAAGATTGATAAACTCATCGAACTGCTCCGCAAGATGAATGATGAACTCAATATCCCGCACTGCATCAAGCATTATGGTGAAGGCGGACTTCCGGCAGAAGAAGGTATTGTACCGGAAGATGAGTTCTTAAAGAAGCTTCCTGAAATTGCAGCAAACGCAATTCTTGATGCCTGTACAGGTTCTAATCCTCGTCAGCCAAATCAGGAAGAAATGGAGAAACATAAAATGGAAAATTTATTTTTCCGTTATAAGCTTATTGATTAGAAATCTACTTCTGTGTCATAATAGCAGCACTTCAGTAATTTCTCCATTTCTTCCTGATTTGGCTGACG
>OMGY01001069.1_pt1 | contig 27338 bp, 23 predicted proteins | sample 1674461 | NCBI WGS metagenome assembly OMGY01 (sample SAMN05578579, study PRJEB25193) | human gut metagenome | biome: Human Microbiome; feature: human-associated habitat; material: feces | host: Homo sapiens | place: USA:Birmingham
AATGATACGGCGACCACCGCGAACTCCAGTCACGCTAACGAAACTCGTATGCCGTCTTCTGCTTGAAAAAAAAACAAAGTAACATTTATGCAACGCGACAAGATTACGACCAAAGACGGACAGAAAAAGGAAATCAAAGAAATAACCCGACAGTACAAACCGGGACGTAACTTCCATCTCTCGGTAAGCTACACTTTCTGAAAAGATAACCATCTCAAAATAGAAACATAATTGTTCCGGAAGGAATTATCAAACCAAAAACAAAACAGAAAATGAAATCAAGAAAATTTCTGAGTTGGGCATTCATTGCCCTCTTGTGTGGAGCCGTAACGGCTTGCAGCGACGATGATGACAACAACGACGGAGGAAACGGTGGAAATCAAAGCAGCAACGGCCTGTTGTTCGACGGTAACGTTATCGGTAACGGCGATCAAGAATTCGTCTTCACCGGAAAACAAACACTCTCCGAAGGTACTTACCTGCTCAAAGGCTGGGTTTACATTGCCAGCGGAGCCGAACTCACCATCGAACCGGGCACCATCATCAAAGGCGATAAACAGACCAAAGCCGCCCTCATCGTAGAACCCGGCGGAAAACTCTTTGCTCAGGGTAGTGCCCAGAAACCCATCGTATTTACCTCGGAAGAAGCCAAAGGCAACCGTAAACCGGGCGACTGGGGCGGACTCATCATCTGCGGTAACGCCCGCAACAATCAGGGTCAAATGCAGATCGAGGGCGGTCCCCGTACCAAACACGGCGGCAGCAATGACAGCGACAACTCGGGTATCATCAGTTATGTACGTGTGGAATTTGCCGGTTATCCCTTCGAACGCGACAAGGAAATCAACGGTATTACATTCGGTTCGGTAGGTAGTGGTACGCAAGTAGACCACTTACAAGTATCATATTGCAACGACGACTCTTACGAGTGGTTCGGCGGTACGGTCAGTGCCAAATACCTCATTGCTTACAAAGGTTGGGACGATGAGTTCGACACCGACAACGGATTCTCGGGCAAAGTACAATTCGGTCTCAGCGTGCGCGACTCTCGTATTGCCGACACATCGCAATCGAACGGATTCGAATCGGACAACTGTGCCGACGGTGCCGCTGTCGACCCCTACACGACTGCAACTTTCAGCAACATCACTTTCATAGGCCCGATGGCTGTCGATGCCAATTTCGAAAACACCACCGATTACATCAATGGCGGTGAAGCATATCCCAATAACGGTTCGGCCCTCGGTAAATTCCAGGCCGCCATGCAGATACGACGCAACAGCCGATTGAACTGCTTCAACTCCATTGCCGTAGGATACCCCATCGGTCTCATTCTCGACAATCAAAAAGGAGATACTCAAAGTGCCGCTACCAACGGATTGTTGAAACTCCAAAACATCTGGTTTGCCGAAATGGGTATCACCGGCAGTGATGCCAACAAATCATATGATGACGTATTGGTAACCGGTTATGACAACGACGGCAAGCCCATTTACGACAATACGCAGACTTCTTTCTCGAGCCGTTTCTTCCTCGCACAAACCGGTAACCGGGTAAGCACGCTCGAAGAGATGAATCTCGTGGGAGCCGATACCGAAGTAGGAACCAACTATCGTCCAGCAGCCGGCAGCCCGCTGCTCACCGCTGCTTCGTTCGACGACAGCAAGCTCTCTTCGATGGAACAAGTAAATTATATCGGAGCTTTCGATGCCAATAACAACTGGCTTGAAGGGTGGACCGAATTTGATCCCCAAAACGCCGACTATTAATAAATAACAAAGCTCACCGGTCCACTTGTAACCCCCGCAATACGGGGGTTACTTTTTTGTTTTAAACCTTAATATTCAAAAAAAAAGAGATAGAATATAAGCCATTCCGAAATTTATTATCTTTGTCGCATCATTACGCAAATGGACAAGCTGCTAAACCTTATATGTCATGACTATGAAATTATCTCCCCGCGACATTTGGAATGAAGTAAAAGACTACACGATCATTACGGTGGGCCTGATGTGCTACGCTTTCGGATGGACAGGTTTTCTCGTATCGAACGAAATCGTAACCGGCGGTACGACCGGTCTCTCGGCTCTTATCTTCTTCGGTACGAAAATACCCATTCCCGTTACCTATTTCACCATCAACGGAATCCTTCTTATTGCGGCCATACGCATCATCGGCTGGCAATATTGCATACGTTCCATATTCGGTGTGCTGATGACCACCGTACTACTCTCGATAGCGACCGTATATATCAAGGAGCCGCTCGTAAAGGACGAACCTTTCATGTCGTGCATCATCGGCGGTATCATGCTGGGAATAGGCATCGGGCTGGCCTTCATACATAACGGCAGTACGGGAGGAACCGATATTGTCGCAGCCATCATCAATAAGTACAAACCCATTACGTTGGGACGCAGTATTCTTTACTGCGACTTGTGTATCATATCATCGTCGTATCTCATATTCCATGACTTTGAAAAAATTCTTTTCGGTTTCGTCGTATTAGCCGTTTCGACTTATACATGCGACTTGATCATCAACGGTATAAGACAATCGGTACAACTCTTTATCTTCTCCGACAAATACGAGGAGATAGCCGATCGCATAAACCACGATATAAACCGGGGCGTAACGATTCTCGACGGTACGGGGTGGTACTCCAAACAACCCAAAAAAGTAATCGTCGTATTGGCCAAACGCACCGAATCGAACAGTATTTTCCGCCTCGTGAAACAGATCGACAATCATGCTTTCATATCCCAATCCAATGTCATCGGCGTTTATGGGGAAGGATTCGATAAGATAAAAACATAAACGCTCTACGACTAAGACAATAATTTGCGGCAAAACATCGTTATAAAAACATGAAACAACTTGTCTTTGCCACCAATAACGCCCACAAACTCGACGAAGTGCGAAAAATTTTGGGCGACACGTTCGATATACTCGGTATGGAACAAATCGGCTGTCATGACGACATACCCGAGACAGCCGACACATTCGAGGGAAACGCCCTCATCAAAGCCCGTTATATCAAAGAAAAATACGGCTACGATTGTTTTGCCGACGATTCGGGACTCGAAATCGACGCTCTCGGGGGAGCTCCCGGTGTATTTTCGGCTCGTTTTTCGGGAGAAGCCCACAACTCCGAAAAAAACATGGAGAAAGTACTCTCTCTCATGCAAGGAGTAAACGACCGGACAGCCCGTTTCCGTACCGTCGTGGCCCTTGTTCTCGGTAATAACGAATATACATTCGAGGGAGAAATCAAAGGTCTTATTCTCAATGAGCGCAGAGGAGAAGGCGGATTCGGTTACGACCCTATCTTTTTACCCGAAAACGAAACTCTCACATTCGCCGAAATGAGCGACACACAGAAAAACGCAATCAGCCACCGTGCTCGTGCCGTGAAAAAACTGGCGACTTTTCTTCTCGAAAATTCATGAAAAAATTTCTCCTCATATTATTTGCATGTGCTTTTTTATTGCCTGCATCGGCACTTCAACCAGTAGGTAAATGGGAAGTTTATGCCACTTTCCGTACACCCAAGCAGATATGCGAGGGAGGAGATAAAGTTTTCTTTTTGGCCGATAATTCATTGTTCTCTTACGGGAAAAACGATAAAGAAATAAGGGAGCTTTCGCGGCTGAATATTTTATCGGACAACAACATCGACCTCATAGCAGCCAAAAGCGACAACGACCTGCTGGTCGTCGTTTACAACAACAGCAATATCGATCTCATCGATATGGACACCGAAAAGGCTTATAATCTTCCTTACATAAAAAATGCTTCCATCACCGCTTCCAAAACCATAAACGACATATCTTTCTTCGACAACGAAACTTATCTGGCAACCGACTTCGGCATTGTCGTACTGAATAACGACAAAAAAGAAATAAAAACGACTTACACTTTCAACGAAAAAATATACACGGCCGCCCGTCAAGGCGACTATCTCTATTGCATACGTGCCGATCGCAAGCTATATCGCTGCCATGTCGACGGAATCCCTTACGACATAAACAGCTGGGAAGAGATGCGAAACTCTTACATGAAAAAATTGCGTCCTTTCGGTGAAGGTTTGCTTATGCTGCATGATAATGACAATCTTTATTATTTGACCGAAAACAGCGAAAATGCGACCCTGTTCCTACCTGAGAACAAAACGAAAAAAATAGAAACCCAAGATAATAGATTGCTCATATATACCCACGACAAACAGGTATATTTTTATGATGAAGATCTTCAATCTACTACCGTCCTCTCTCTCGACAATATAGGTTACGAACCCGTAGATGTCTCTTGCAGCAACGACCAAAACCGCTTATGGATCATCGAAAGCGAATCTGTCGTTTCTCTGAAATACGACCGTTCCTCCGCACTCTCACAAGAAACGGAAATACCTTGCAACATCTATCAGAAAGTATATAACCCTTTTTCATTGACCGTTGCCAACGGACGGGTATATGTTTCTCCTGCCGGAGTGGGTTATCTCAACGATGAACAAGATGTCGACGGCTATATTTCGATTCTCGAAAACGGAAAATGGACAAATATACTTCCCGAAGGCATACCGGTATCGAAACACCCGTCGATTACATGGGGAAATCTCTACAACATCGCCGTAGATCCCGACGATAAGGAAACATTTTATGTGGGAACATGGTTGGAAGGATTGTACCGCTTCAAAAACAATCGATATGATACGCATTGGAACGACGAAAACAGTACCATAGGCAATGCTTCCGACTGGGCCTACAAAGCGGGATTTATTGTTTTTGACAATAAGAAAAACCTGTACGTTCTCAATCTCAACGCCGAGTGCGGACTCTCTGTCATGCGACGTAATGGTACGTGGTATCAACTCGCATACAATGACTTGAAAAGCCAACGCAACCTCAATCAGATTTTTATTCCCGAAAAATCTTCGGCCAAATGGATAACCTGTCCGGCATACAACTCTTTTGTTTTTGCCTTTGAAGAAAACGGAACCGAAAGTATTTCCGATGACAAAACACGTAAATTTACCACCTTTACCGACCAAAACGGTGAAAGCATCGACGGAAATATCTTTTACGAAATAGCCGAAGATCATGACGGAAAATTGTGGATAGCCACCAACCGAGGCCCTATCGTCATCACCAATCCCGACAATTTCGCCAATAGCAACTTTACTTGCAACCGCATAAAAATAGCCCGGAACGATGGTACTAATCTGGCCGACTATCTGCTCAACGATGAGACGATACAGGCCATCGCCATAGATGGTGCCAACCGCAAGTGGTTCGGCACTAAAAATTCGGGAGCCTACCTTGTAAGTAAAGACGGGCAGGAAACCATTTATCATTTTACTTCGGACAATTCTCCGCTTCCTTCCGACAATATCTACGACATTGCCGTACACCCCGAAACCGGAGAGGTATTCTTTGCGACCGAAAGCGGTCTTGTCTCTTTCCGGGCCGAAGCTACTGAGCCCAAAGACGATTATTCCGACGTATATGTATTTCCCAATCCCGTGCGGCCCGATTACGAAGGGAATATCACCGTTACGGGATTACAAGAAAATTCACTGGTAAAAATCACCGATACGGCAGGAAATATCATTTATCAGAATTTTTCGACCGGCGGACAACTCGTGTGGAACGGACTCACCCGCAGCGGCGACCGTCTGCGCAGCGGCATCTATCTGGTCTTTTCATCGGTCGATAACGGTGGAGAAGGAGTAGTGGCCAAGTTCGCCGTCGTTCGTTGACCTTCAACTTCCTATTCCGGAATAAAATCCTATCCCCGCCATCAAAATTTCATTCGATACAGGATAACAACCGTATCGAGAAATTTCTGTTTCGATACCGTACAACAAGGTCGAGGATCAAAGCCAACATTCCTTTTTATACCATGCGACAGTCTCCGCAACACCGCGTTCGAGCATATAATCGGGAACGAAACCGAGTTCTTCCCGAGCCATAGAAGTATCGCATATCCAATTGCGCTGTTTCATGATGCGATATTTATCCCTGTTCAGCGTACTCGATCCTCCTGCTATCCCGGCCATGAATTCGGCTATATATGAAACGGCTTTCAGTACGAATAGCGGAACACGTATGGGTATGACGACCTTCTTATGCAAAGAGTGAGCCACGTAACGACGAAACTGGGAAGAAGTATACACTTCACCGTCGGAAAGAAAATATCCACGCCGTTTCACCCCTTTATCGATAGCCAGAAAGACGGCCTTTACCAAATCTTTGACATAAATAAATGTCAGAAGCTGCCGACGGTAACCTACCGAAAAATCAAATCCCGCCTTGATGGTTTTCATCATCAGGTAATAGTCCTTCTCCCGAGGGCCGTAAACACCGGTAGGACGCATGAAAACATAGGGAAAATCAGGAAGCGACTGTAAAAATTTTTCGGCCTTCAACTTACTTTTTCCATAGAGGGTGTCGGGATGAGGAATGTCGGAAGGACGTATAGGTGCATAATTCCGTTCATCGCCCGCACCCCAAGCACCGAGGCTGCTCATCATGATAAACTGCTCGGGAACATTGCCTGTCTCGATAAGCGCTTCGGCGAAGTTTCTTATAAACCCGTAATTTATTTTTTCAAAATCGTCTGCATTTTTACACTTGGTAACGCCCAAATTGTGAACAATAATATCCCATTTGCCGACCTCGGAAGTTTGGAGAAGAAGTTGCTGTTTCAGTTCATCTTTGTTTCCGAAAGAAAAATTGATGAAACGGATACGTTCATCGGTAAGATACGCACGGCTCGTCGAAGGCCGTATTCCGGCCCATGTCTCATACCCTCTTTTCAAAGCCTCTTCCACGATAAATCCGCCGATAAATCCGCCGGCTCCGGTTACCAAGATTCGTTTTTGCATGATTTTGGAAGTGTAAAAAAACAGAGCTTAAAAATACGACGATTTATCGGTTTTTCATTCTATCGGGGACGTTTTTCGGATTTTTCGACCTATAAATAGGCTTATACGATGATTATTACCATCTTTTAAAAATATAAATGGCTTACTTTTCCTATATTTGCGCCTATATTTGTTATAATTTAGATATTCTACCATCATATTATCATGAAACAATACCGATTATTAAACAACATTTGCGGTTGGGTAGTCTTTGTGATTGCAGCCGTAACGTATATCCTCACGCTCGAACCGACGGCGAGCTTTTGGGATTGCGGAGAATTCATTTCGTCGGCATACAAACTCGAAGTGGGACACCCGCCGGGAAACCCCATCTTCATGCTCACCGGGCGTTTCTTCGCCAATTTTGCTTCCGATCCCTCGCATGTCGCTTACATGATCAATCTCATGTCGGCATTGTTCAGTGCAGCCACCATATTATTGCTTTTCTGGACCATCACGCACCTCGCCCGTAAAATCATCGTAAAAGACGACAGCGCGATGACTCTTGCCCAAATGATCGTCATTCTCGGTTGCGGAGCCGTAGGAGCATTGGCCTATACATGGAGCGACACGTTTTGGTTTTCGGCCGTCGAAGGAGAGGTATATGCCTATTCTTCATTCTGTACGGCATTGGTATTCTGGCTCATTCTCAAATGGGAAGATGTAGCCGACGAGCCGCATTCCGATCGCTACATCATACTTATTGCCTACCTGATAGGTATTTCCATTGCCGTACACCTGCTCAACCTGCTTACCATACCTGCACTGGTATTGGTTTACTACTTCCGTAAGTTCGGTAATCCTACGACCAAAGGAGCTCTGATAGCTTTGTTATTGTCATTTGCCGGCATCGTATTCCTGCTTTACGGTCTTGTCCCGGGATTTGTAAAAGTAGCCGGTTGGATCGAACTGTTATGCGTGAATGTATTGGGTATGCCTTTCAATTCGGGTGTCATCGTTTATTTCTTCTTGGTGATAGGCTGTATTTCATGGGGCATCTACGAAACCTACAAACAAGACAATATCAACAGACTGCGAACATCGTTCCTCATCAGCGTCATATTGGTGGGATTGCCTTTTATCAGCGGTAAAATATTCATAGGCATATTGATTTCGTTGGCCCTGGCCATATTCCTCTTCTATAAAAAACAGTTGCCCATACGGTTGCTCAACATGGTGTTGGTATCGGTACTGGTCATCTTCATCGGATATTCTTCTTACGCTCTTATCGTCATACGTTCGACAGCCAATACCCCGATGGATCAAAATTCACCCGAAGATGTCTTTGCTTTGGGCAGCTACCTCAACCGTGAACAATATGGCGATCGTCCTTTGTTCTACGGACAGACTTTCGTGGCCGATGTCGAAAGAAAAGACGGAGCTCCCCAATATGAAGAAGGTGCTCCTATATGGGCCCGCGTCATAAAAAAATCGGAAAACGAACCCGATCGCTATGAAATCATCGACCATAAACGCAGCTACATCTATACTCCCGAACTTTGCATGTTCTTTCCCCGCATGTACAGTCCCGACGGACGTCATGTAGGAGCTTATAAGGAATGGTCTAATTTCAAAGGAAAACCGGTAAACGTAAACGGACGTACGGTACGCAAACCTACTTTCGTAGAGAATATGCGTTTCTTCATCGATTATCAGGTCAATTTTATGTATTGGCGTTATTTCATGTGGAATTTTGCCGGACGTCAAAACGATATACAGGGCAATGGCGATGCTGCTTACGGTAACTGGATTACCGGTTTTGACTTCATAGACAATATGCTTGTCGGCGATCAAACGCTTTTGCCTACCGACTTGAAAGAAAACAAAGGCCGTAACGTGTTTTTCATGATGCCTCTCTTGCTGGGTCTTTTGGGTCTTTTCTTCCAACTCTATTCCGGCAAGAAAGGTCTTGAAAGTTTCTGGGTAGTATTTTTCCTTTTCTTCATGACGGGACTTGCCATTGTCATTTATCTGAATCAGACGCCTTATCAGCCGCGTGAACGGGATTATGCTTATGCCGGCTCGTTCTATGCTTTCGCCATCTGGATAGGATTGGGAGTAGCAGCTATATACAAATTGCTGTCCAAGAAAATAAATCCTACACTATCGGCCGGAATAGCTGCCGTCATATCGCTTATCGTTCCCATACAGATGGTGAGTCAGACATGGGACGACCACGACCGTTCGGGCAGATATACATGCCGCGACTTCGGAAAGAACTATCTGACATCGGTCGATGAAAACGGTATCATCTTTACAAACGGAGATAACGATACCTTCCCGTTGTGGTACGCTCAGGAAACCGAGGGTTACCGTACCGATGTGCGCGTATGCAATCTTTCCTATTTACAGACCGATTGGTACGTAAACCAGATGAAATCACAAGCCTATGAGTCGGATCCATTACCCATATCGATGGAAGAATCGCAATACGGCAATAAAAAACGCGAATACGCTTATATTTTAGACCGTGTGGATTATCCTGTTTCCGTGAAAATGGCAATGGACTATTTCCTCTCCGACGACGAAAGGACCAAAACGATTCCAGGATATGGTAAAATCAATCACCTGCCTACCGGTGAATTGTTCATAGACATAGACAAGGAAAAAATATTGAAGTCGGGTATCATTCCGAAAGGCTATGAAGACAAAATAGTAGATCGCATAGACTTATCATTCAAAGATAAAAATACGCTTATTTTGAATGAACTTGCCATCATCGATCTGCTCAGTACAAATGCCGAGACAGGATGGAAACGTCCCGTATATTTCGCAACGACCGTAGATCCCTCCCTGTTTACGGGAACAGACAAATATTTCATGCGTACAGGTATGGCCTATGAAATAGTTCCTGTGAACTTGGAAAACACGCCGGGACGTTACCAAGTCAATACCGACAAGATGTATGACAACGTCATGAATAAATTCGTCTGGGGCGGAATAGACGTCAACCCCGATATTTACCTCGACGAAACCATACGGCGTATGTGTTATTCCTATCGTATCATGTTCATTGATCTCATCGATCAATTGATACAGGAAGGGAAGGCCGATAAAGCATTGAAAGCCCTCGATTATTGTATGGAAAAAATACCCGGTGATGTGGTTCCTCACAATTACATATCCTTACAACTGGCTATGGACTATTATTTCCTGAAACAAAACGAAAAAGGTAAAGCTTTGCTCGAGAAAATAGCCGACAGCGCCGTAGAATACGTAACATGGATAAACTCGCTCGACAACAATAAAAAACGATCGGTACAACGCGATTACTATTACAACGAGAGAGCTTTGGCAGAACAAGTCATTCCCATGTTCTACCGTTTCGGCGATGAAGAAAGCGGTAAAAAATATTTGGAAAAAGCCGCTCTTGCCGGTGTAGACATCAACAGATATTTCAAGATAGATACGAGCAAGACGAATTAAAAATAAAAATCATCGTCCGAAAAAACTCCTTGTCCGCAAGACAGGGAGTTTTTTTATACATATAAACCGTGCAGCATTTCTTTCTCTGAAAACATCTATTCTATAAACTAAAATTTCATACGCCACACTATAACGTATCATGTTCATAGAACGTCCTCCTTTATTCTATCGCATGTTGTTTCCCGAGACGATATGGAGACTGCCATGCAAAGAAAAAACAATATACCTTACTTTCGACGACGGTCCCGTACCCGAAATCACTCCCTGGGTACTCAATCTGCTCGATTATTACAATGTAAAAGCCACCTTCTTCTGTGTAGGTGAAAACGTGGCACGAAATACCGAATTATATGCTGAAATATTGAAAAGAGGGCATCACACGGGTAACCACACCATGAACCACATTCAAGGTACGAAATACAGCGTAAAAGATTACATACGCAATGTCGATGCTGCCAATGAACTTATACATAGTGCGCTTTTCCGTCCCCCGCACGGACACATGTGTTTCGGACAGGCCCATGAATTGCGGCAGAAATATAAAATCATCATGTGGGACGTCGTTACACGAGATTACAGCAAGAAGCTGAATGGAGAGAAAGTTTTTAATAATGTAAAAAAATATACCCGTAACGGTTCTATCATTGTCTTCCACGACTCGTTGAAAGGAGAAAAAAATCTACGCCATGCACTACCCAAGTCGATAGAATGGCTCAAAGAACAAGGATACAACTTCAAACTTTTATAAAAACGAAAAGCCCTATTGTAGAATAGGGCTTTTTTATTGGAATAGATATTGTTTTACAGTCCCAATGTTGCCGATATATCGAGCATGCGCTGTATGGGGCGTACCGCTTTCTCAGCTATCGCTTTATCTACCGTTATTTCAGGTGTTTCGTCTCGCAGACAATTTCTTAACTTTTCGAGCGTATTCAACCGCATGTAATTACACTCGTTGCAAGCACAAGTACTGTCTTCGGGAGGAGCCGGTATAAATTCTTTATCGGGACATTGCTTTTGCATTTCATGCAAAATACCCGATTCGGTAGCCACGATAAACCTCTTTTTATCCGATTTCACGGCATATTTGAGTAGGGCTGCCGTAGAACCTATCTTATCGGCCAATTTCAACAATACCGACTTGCATTCAGGGTGAGCCAACACCTCGGCATCGGGATATTGTTTTTTCAATTCTATGATTTTGGCAACCGAGAATTGCTCGTGAACATGGCAGGCACCGTCCCACAAAATCATCTCGCGACCGGCCAGACTGTTGATATAATTGCCGAGATTACGATCGGGTCCGAATATGATTTTTTCATCTTTCGGAAAACTCTCCACGATCTGTCGGGCATTGGTAGATGTTACCACAACGTCGGTATAAGCTTTCACGGCAGCCGAAGTATTTACATACGATATAACCGTATAACCCGGATGAGCTTCGACAAAAGAGGCAAATTCGTCGGCCGGACAACTGTCGGCCAACGAACAACCCGCTTCAGGATCGGGAACCAATACTTTTTTATCGGGACATAATATTTTGGCTGTTTCACCCATGAAATGAACGCCACACATCACGATTATGTCGGCATTGGTTTTAGCAGCCCATTGAGCCAGTGCCAGACTGTCGCCAACGTAATCGGCCACGTCCTGCAATTCACCTCGTTGGTAGTAGTGCGCCAGAATGACGGCATTCTTTTTCTTCCGTAAACCGTTTATTTCTTCTATCAACGATTTGTTGTCGGATAGAGCAGTATGACAAACATTCATCATATTATAATTTAATTTTTTCTTTAAAGAATCTCTATGCTGATGATATTATCGTGTTGATAATACTCGTAACTTTTATCTCTTTTATTTGTTTTTTCCGTTATGAAAGTCATATAATCACTTATAAATAAATTATAAACCATATTTTAATCTCATTATAAGATATTTACAGACTTATTCCACTACTGTTTATAATGGACAAAGTTATGAATTTTCTTTCAGATATATGATAAGTAACGGTTTATTTGCTATCTCATATATCTATGAAAAAAAGATATTTTATTTTTTGGAGTTCTGTGTTGAAGGCGGTTATAAAATAGTTTTTGAGAATAGTGCGGTTTTTCTATTATTTTTTCGAAGCATTTTATATACTGCTTTTCAACAGTTATCAACAACTTATTATCGTATGGCAGATATTTTCTATCTTTGGAGGGTCGATTATAATACCTGTATGATGAAAAAGAAAAGTATTCTCGATATGCAACGCATTACAGCCCGGGAATTTAAAGAGGCGAAAAAAATACCTTTGGTTGTTGTGTTGGATAATCTGCGTAGTTTGAACAATGTCGGGTCGGTGTTCCGTACGAGTGATGCGTTCAGAGTATCGGCTATCTATCTTTGCGGAATAACTTCTACACCTCCGCATCCCGAAATACATAAAACAGCTCTCGGAGCGGAAGATAGCGTAACATGGTATTACGAGAAAAATACGGTAGATGTCATAGATAAACTTCATAAGGACGGGTATAAGGTTTTTGCCATAGAGCAGGTAGAGGGAAGCTGCTCATTGATCGATCTGAGTCTCGATGAGGGGAAGTATGCCGTCGTTTTAGGAAATGAAGTCAATGGCGTACAACAGGAAGTTGTCGACAAGTGCGATGCTTGCATAGAGATACCTCAATATGGTACGAAACATTCATTGAATGTTTCGGTAACGGCAGGATTGGTGATATGGGATTTCTTCAAACAGTTATTTAAATAAACACAGAGTATGAAAAAGCTATTTTATTTCTTTATCACAGGTTGCATGTGTTTTTTGTTTTCTTGTAAAGATGAGAATTACACGACGGTAGTCATGGAGGGTTCTTATAATAGTAAAAAAGCTGTTCAGGTAAGCAGCACGAGTACGATTTATGAAAATATGGTAAGACAACCCGAGCTTGCCGACGAGTTGGTAAATCGCACATGTGTATTGGCAGGATATAAAGATTTCATGTATCTGTTGCCGTTTGAGAGCAGAGAAGAAGAACGGCAGGTGGGAATGGCTCGCGGAGAATGCTTGTCGGCTTTCATGACATCGGTAGCTCGTCAGCCCGATATGTATGAAAAACTCGATTCGGCTGCTGTTGTTTTTTTAGGTATGGCCGAGACTCTTTCTTCGATGTCTGTTTTGCTCGATTATTCTTGTTATAACGCCATAGCCGGATATAATGAAGCACTTACCCGACAACCCGAAATAAAAAATACATTGGATATTATCTGTCGTAAGTTCTTGGGTGTAGTGTTCAAAGAATAGATTCTGTCAGGATCTATTTTGTATGTTGTTCAGAGTTGTCCGTTTTCTACGAGAACGACGATTTCTTCGAGTATGCGGTCTTTGCCCTCGGGTTCCCATTCCTTGCGAAGACTTACTCCGAACATCGCACCGAACGTTTGCCAGAATGTCGCTCTGAAACCTCCCAAGAAAGCTTTTATAAGGTGATAGGAAGATTGGTTGCATTCCCGGTCTATGAGACGTATCAATAGCTTGGCTTGGTTGTAAGTAAAAGTTTTCAGTACAGGCTTATATTCCTCGAAGAGTTCTTTTTCCATGCGTTTTAAATGTTGTTCGCGCTGGTCTTCGGGAAGGGTCTGTATATATTCGTAAGTCTCTATCAGTGCTTGGTGGACGAGTTTGGCGTAAGGAAGTACTTTCTTCACATCACGTACGTTTTTCCAGTAATATTCCTTTTCTTTCTGACTTTTGAAAGTTCTTTTCGGAAAACAATAAACAGGTCTAAGAATAATCAGTGTGGCGGTATCGCCCGCATTGGTTACAATGCGTGTGATACGTTGATAATACCGTGATTGTTGGGCGTATATGCCGTAACTGCACAGAATTCCTGATAGTATGAGAATAATGCAAACCTTCTTCATCGTTACAAAAGTAGTGTATTGCATGCGAATAAGCGCTTAAAAAGACTTATTTTCTCTTTCCATAATGTTGATAACTTATAAATAAATTGTTTATATCTTTATTATATCTATTTATAATAGGTTGTGTATCAAATATATAATATTGAAATAACTAATTATGAACAGCTTGTTATAATTAGGTAAAATAACTTTTGGGATACTTTTTTCTTGTTCCTTTGTTTTTTTATAAATACTCATGATGTGAGACGAGAGGTTTATTTTTAAAGTATTACTTTTGTACATTATAAATAAGGAGTAAAAATGTCGACCATTTTGTTTGATGAAATCGTTTTCGGACCGGTACATAGCCGTCGGTTGGGTGTTTCTTTGGGTATGAACTTATTGCCGGTAGACGGTAAAGTATGTTCTTTTGATTGCATTTATTGCGAGTGCGGTTACAACTCCGACCACAGAGCGCACGGAGGGCTTCCTACCCGGGAAGAAGTATATGAGGCTCTTGAAAAACGCCTCTCTGCCATGCACAAAAAAGGCGACAGACTTGATGTCATTACTTTTGCCGGAAACGGCGAACCTACCTTGCATCCGCAATTTGCCGCCATTATCGACGATACGATAGCTTTGCGCGATACCTATTATCCCGATGCAAAAGTAAGTGTGCTTTCTAATGCCACTCGAATAGACAGATCCGATGTTTTTGAGGCTCTGAACAAAGTGGATAATAATATTCTCAAACTCGATTCCTGCATCGATGAAACAGTACGTCTCATCGATGCGCCTGTTTCTGCTTTGTTCTCTGTCGAAAGATTGATAGAGGGATTATGTCGGTTTAGAGGAAATCTTATCGTGCAGACACTTTTCTTGCAAGGAGAACATAACGGAAAGGTTATCGACAATACTACCGAAGAGGAGTTGCAACTCTGGTTAGAGGCCGTGCGTCGTATTGCTCCGCAAGAGGTGATGATATATACCATTGACCGGGAAACGCCCGAAAAAGCCTTACGAAAGGCCTCTCCCGAAAAACTCGACGAAATAGCCCGCAGGGTCGAAGCTATGGGTATAAAAGCACAAGTGTCGTATTGATTTTTAAGGTACGACTATTTTCGATACGTGGTTATCATATATACCTATATATAAACCTGAGGGAAGATTTATGTAACACTCTTTATTTTTAATAGGAATTTGCAGACACAATTTCCCGTTAAGATCGTAGACGGAGAGTATTTCGTTATCTTTTGCTCCTTCTACATGAAGAATGCGATTGTTTTTGTCCGAAAAATAAAGTATGTTTTTATTAGGTATTTGAGTAGAGGAGATAGAACTTTCATCGGCTTTTCCTTTTATTTCTATTTTATCTATACAAATACTTCCTACATCGTGTAATGTACTTTCGAACATAAGTTGAATCGTCGAAACGTGGGTGAGCGATAGGTTGTGTAAACATTCTATCCATTTATTTTTTTCCGGAGAAAAAGTTTCGGCCAGTATCCATTCTTCTGTTTCATTTTCCCTATAATAAAGTTTCAGTTTATTCTTATCATCTTTCACGCTTGTTTTTTGTTGTATATAGAAAGATATTTCTGTCGGCGTACAACCGTTCGGCACAATGACAGGAGATATGAGCCTGTTTATATACGATGTCGTGTCGAAAAAGTTATTTTTCATGATATATGCATATTCATTGTTGTAAGGTATAGGCAATAACGGGTCAAGAAGTGTTTGCATATCATTAGCATTCAGAATACTCCATTTAATATTTCTTTGTGTGGTTTCTTCATTCCATACGGTCGATATATCGGAGTAGTCGAAATTTTCTTTCCATACGACGATTTTTTCTTCTTGTTTCTGAAAGTTTATGACGATATTTTCGTTCTCCTGATTGCTTATGGTCATATCGATGTTCGTTGGAGTTCCGTCCCAACAAAAAGCAGCCGGCGTGGTATTGTCGTTCCATCGGGTTATGTTATGGCTGCCCGGGAAAGGACATGATGCATGATTTATGTTTCCATAGCTATTGGCATTGCTTGTCGGTATAGAGTAGGCCGATCCTGCGCATACGACATAACAGTTTTGCGGATGTGAAGCGTTGATGGTATTTGTCGATGCCTGTTTTTCGATGTCGGCATGAATGTGATAAATGAGTAGTCCTTCTCCCGGATTATGTATATCGAATACTTCGAGTCGTCGATTTTCGATAAGATAGTATTCTCCTTCTACGGGTGTATTTATGCGATATATTTCATCTTTGTTGTGATTCGATGGTCTGATAATGCTGTTTTCTTTTGTCGAAATATCTTGTACTTTACACCAACCAAAATTATAGGTTTTTACATAGGGATTGAAATTGGCGGGGGTGATGCCGTCGTTGTTCCAGCTGCCCGATGCCATGACGTCCCATTTGCCTGTACCTTCATATTCTCCTCCTGTACTGTAATCGGTGTCGTAATAATCCATTGCTCCCAAAGCATGTCCCATTTCATGGCAGTGGGGGCCTATGCGTGAAATACCTGCACCGCTATTTCCCCGCAATTCGGGTGCGCAGGAATATTTGTTTATTTTCATATTTTGTATGGTAATGGGCGAGAATGTCATCTCGTGCGACCATATCGTATAGGCAGGTGCACCTGCCTCTTCACCGTGTCCGGCAAAAACAATATGAATGTTATCTATGTATCCGTCTCCATCGGCATCGTATTGCGAGAGGTCTTTTTCTTTGGCGACATGTTCTATGGCTTCTCTGAAAAGTGCATACGGATTTGCGTCATTACCACCCATACCGGTATTTGCTCCGTAATAACTCATATTATGTTGGGCTGTGTATGGGCCTGTAAGGTCGCAAATGAAATTTAGTTGTCCGTACGATGCGTAATCGAAAAAATCGTGTACGCTTCCTACTGCTTCATCGGCCGAATATCCTTCTTCATTGAATAGAGCATCAAGTTCCCGATATGTTTTTACGAAAGAGAGATCGGCAAATTGCATGAGAATGACCAATGCCCTACGATCTCCTGTAACTGTTTTTGCAGGAGGATTTTCATTGTTTCGAAAAGATGTGCGTATTGTATTTTTTCGAACGGGTATATTTTTTTTGATGGAGGAAAGAAATGTTTTCAAGTAATTTTTGGAGTCCGACAGTTTGTAACAAGAAGGAACAGCATATCCGTTTATATCTTCTTGTGCATATACCCAACCCGAAGAATCGGCAAGCAGCGTATAATTATCTTCTGTCATAGCCCATTTGGTATGCTCATCGCCGTGCAGAGTTATGTATAGCGTGCGGTCGGAGGCTTTTACTTGTATTTTACGCGGATAGGCCGGAACAGACTTTGCAGGAAAATAAACGAACGAACATAAAACAATGAAGATAATTATACGCTGCATAATGTGTTAATCTTTAATACCTGTATAGGTCATCATGTAACCACCAACCGTTAGATAATTAATATTCAATGTTTTACCTGTTACGGTGATACTTATGTTTGGATCTGTTTCATTTGAAAATACATAAATGTTTCCTTGCAAAGATACATTGTAGTTTGCACTACCACTAGAATAAAAATCAGCTGAAACTTGAACACTTGTTGAAGTAAGCCGAGAAATTCTAACAATATAGGCATCAGAAACAACAGTTGTTCCAATGGTACGTTTTCCTGTATAAGTACCAGAAACAGCAGTTGCTACATCGGTATTTCCGGTTATAACGCCGGTATAAATATCATCTTCTTTTTCGTCATCTTTACCGCAAGAAGCAAAAGTGAAACACAGAGTTAAAACAGCGGCCATCAATATAGCCATCAGATTGATTTTTTTCATATTAGATTTTGAGTATTAAAAGTTAAACATGTTGCAAAGATATATATTAATTATGTATTTGAAATATTTTAGACAGAATTTTTTAGAAAAAAGAATTATTTTATTTGACAGGTAGGAGATGTTTGTTACACTAAATATCCGTATATTTGTTCAACATATATGTTTGTTATGATAGCGTGCAGAAATTTTGTTTTAACCATCTGCTTGTTTGCAATGCTATTTTCTTGTGGTAGAGAGACAAGAAATGCGGTTGAGATTTTTTCATATCGGTATGATCCGCAATCGTCGGTATCCTTGCAGAAAGAGAGAATTTATTACGGTATGCTTCTCCAACCGATTGTCAAAGAGGGGAAATTGTCGCTTCCTTCCATTGCAAAGGAAGACAGAAAGAATCTTCCCGATGTATATGTGTCGTATGTATCGGACTATATCGACCTTGTCAATACCTATTTGGATAAGTTGCCCGAGGAACAGAGAAAGAGTGTTCTTTCGTTTTATGAAGCATGGTCGATACCCGATGTCGTGATGAGTGATTATTTGGTGTTTGGCGACAGTGTTGTTTTTTCGCTCGGTGAGAGACAAGCTGTCGAAATGAGAATACCGAAAGAGAATTATCGAGCCATGCTCCAAACGGTGAAGAATTTCAATACTCTTGAAACGAAAGGTAAAGTGAATTATGAAATGAAGAATGTCGGCAGTTTATTTATGAATCATGATTTATTCGGTGAGGTGCATGAATTGCTGATGCGGGACTTCGGTGAGCTCAATCGGAAATACAAGAATTGAAAATATATTCTATATCGTATAAAAATGACAAAAGAAGAATAATTTGCAAGAATTTTTGTGCCGGATAATAGCAATTATAAAAAAATCTGTATATTTGCTTTTGTAACCGAAAAAGTATTTTGTTTTCGAACCTTATTGTACACATACTGCATTTTCTGAATATCTGATACCGCAAAGTATCGGCCGTGTATGTACGATGCCATGTTGCCGTATCGTTTTCTTTTGTATGCGCATTTAGATTTAGTCTTGTTTTTGACGGAAAAAAGAGTTTATAAAACGAGGTACTAATAAAAAATCAAGATTTTACATTTTAAGAAATTATGGGATTAATGTTATTATACCTTTTCATGGCATTAGGTATATCGTTTACATGTTCGGTACTGGAAGCCGTGTTGCTTTCGACACCGATGTCGTTTATTACGATGAAAGAGCAGGAAGGGGGCGGTAAATCGGCTCTCTTGTTGAAGAAATACAAACAGAATATAGATAAACCCATTTCGGCGATACTTTCGCTCAATACCATTGCACACACCATAGGAGCGGCGGGGGTGGGAGCCGAGGCAGTGAAAATATTCGGTCAGGCCTATTTCGGTATCATATCGGCCATACTTACGATACTCATTCTGGTACTTTCCGAAATTATACCTAAGACGATCGGAGCTTCGTACTGGCGGCGATTGGCACTCTTTTCGGCGCAGGTCATACGGGTATTCGTTTATGTATGCTATCCGTTGGTGTTATTGTCCGAGTTGATAACCCGTATTTTTTCACCCAAAGAAAAAGAGGTTTCGGTGAGCCGGGAGGAGGTATCTGCTATGCTTACGATGGGTGAGGAAGAAGGAGTGTTCGAGTCGAAAGAAAATAAGGTGATACAGAATCTTATCCGTCTCAATAATGTGAAGGTAAAAGAGGTGATGACACCTCGCGTGGTAACGGCAGTAGCGTCGGAAGAGATGACTTTGCGGGATTTTTACAATGAGAAATCGTATCGTTTCTATTCCCGTATTCCGGTCTATGGAGACAACAAGGATTATATAACCGGTTATGTGTTGCGCCGCACGGTGCTCGAAAATCTGACCGAAGACAAGTTCGATATGAAACTCAAAGACATACGTCGTCCCATACCTTATTTTTCCGAAAATAAATCGGTATCGACCGTATGGGAAAAACTCCTCGAACATAAAGAGCAGATCGCTCTTATCGTCGACGAGTACGGTTGTTTTCGCGGAATCATCACGATGGAAGATGTTGTGGAGACCATATTCGGTCTCGAAATCATAGACGAAACCGATACGGTCGTTGATATGCAGCAGCTTGCCCGCGATCGTTGGAACGCCCGTATGGAACGTTACAAGGAGATGTAACGGCGACAGTGTTTTACGGGACGGCTTGCACATGTATGTGTAAGCCGTTTTATTTGTCAATGATTTCGATATGAGGATTACGGCAGAGCAATTCACGTACGAAAGCCTCGCTTTCTTTGGGCGAGAGATATGTGGGCCGTCGATTGCCATCTACGAGTAAAGAGATGTTCCGACGGGATAATGCATAAGAAGAGAAAATAGCTTTGTTGTTCCGTCTTATGCAAATGCTTTTGATTTCGGTTACCGCGATATGGCGGGAAGAGAGGTAGCCCGATCGAAGACAAAGCGTGCCGTCGTCGAGAATCGCATATTCTGTGCCGATGATTTTGGCGATGAGGAATACGGCCCACAACATCGACAATATCCACAAGATGACATATCCCACCCATAAGGAGTAAAGCATTACAGCGGTGGCTGCGACCAGTTGCGGGTAGAATATGATACCGTCGATTCGAGACTTGAATGTGCGCATGTCGTATAGTTTTCCCAAAGATACAGTAATCTTTATATGAGCATTTCAGAAGTTTAGTTCAATTTCCAATTTTCTTTTATGAAAGCGATTATCCTGTTTCGCCTCTCTTTGATTTCTTCTTCTCCCCAACTATTTTTTTCTTTGAGCATATCTCTTATTTCTTTATGGGAGTAGAAATCACTATCATAGAGATTTATTTTCTCCACAGGATTATTATTGTTTTTTTCAGAATTGCTTCCCCATACCATCAAAACCAAATTTCCGATATTATTTAGCCATAGATTTATAAATTCTTGAGAATACTCTGTAAAATTGGGATTCTTAGGGGTTATATGGTCGATTGTATTTTCTAATCGTTTTTTCTCGAATTTGTTTTTGTATTCGTTTGGAGACAAAGGGCGTGCTCTTTCTTGTTTTCGCAAGTAGTTTTCATATTTCCAGAGAACATACTTTATGCTGTTGCGATAATGGTATGTGGAGTTGAAATAAGCCAAGCAATTTTCATTGAAGCTCCACCACGGTTGGAACCCTTTTTCTATACAGTAATCGAGGTCGGAAGTTAACTTAGAAACATCCCCTTTATAATTTTTGGCCATATATGGAAAACTGTTCGTTCTGTAATCAGCATTCTTAAATTCGAGTTTGAAGAGGATATGTTCTATTTTCCTTGCCAGATTTAATATCAGATCGATATTATTTTCATGGTAATGAAACAATTTGATCAAAAGGGGCATGGAGTTTTGTGTATCGAGAATCAATACATCGGCAATGGCATTATTGCTTTCGGCGTATTTTTCTATTTTTTCGATAGATTGGAATGTTTCTTTTAAAATATGGGCAAAGTCTATAATCCATTTTTCTTTTGTTTCATTATCAGATAGTTTATCCAATTCTGCTTTTACATTTTTTATAGGATTCTCCCAGCCGGAAAGAAATGCTATATTGTGATAGCCTAAAACAGTATCTTCTTCAAAAGAAATACGTTCTGTCTGCTTATAAATATCGGCAAAGATGGTTTCTATATTTCTGATTTGTTGTTCTGTAATGGTATTGTCGGAAACAACGTAAAGTTTATGCATCAAGTAGGCTTTGAGTTTTTCCAAGGTTGTCAGGTCTTTACCGCGATCGTTTTGGAAAGCAAATATTTGACTGGCTTGCATTTTTGCATCTTTTCCCGATAATTCAAATGTCGTAATAACCGCATCGTCGATGATTGTTTTCCATTCTGATAGAGTTGTTGTGGCTTGTTCCTTTAATTCTTTTTCAAAAAAATATTTTGCGTTCGATATTCTTTTTGAAGATAAGGTGTCTACTTTTGCATTATTGTCGTTGTTGAACACAAATCTTTCAAAAAAAGGATTGTCATAAGCAACTGTTTCGAATTTATAATTTCTTCCTAATCTGATATATAGTTCTCGAATACTCCGTGATTCGACTTCTTCTCCATTTTTATTTTTGATTTTTTCTTCCTTTTCTCTTTTTCCTAATTCGTAAATCAAAGAATTCATGAAAATTATGATGGTTGTCAAACGTTGTTGCCCGTCTATGATCCAATATTTATTTTCATTATAGTTGTCTTTTTCAAATAAAAAATGTCCAAAATAGTATTTTTTACGAGGGTCCTGCTCCTTTATGTCATTAAGAAATTGTCTGACTTGTTTCCTGTCTTTATCTACTTCCCATGAATATGCTCTTTGGTAGGGTGGAATTGAAAATAAAATATTTTCTTCTTGGAATAATTCTTTGATAGTCGTCAGTCTTTCCATATTAGTGAAAATTCTTGTGAGATAAATGTAAGTACAGAGAATCGTTTGTTAACGATATTATTTTGTTTTTATAAAGAAAAAGAATTTCCATTGGAAAAACAAATTTCAAGTGATATATTCACTGACGACTGTGTGGAAAAAGTAGAAATGGAGTGTGCCGAGTCGTTACACTGTAATAAAAAAGTTTTATAAAACTCAGGCCGGTTATAAAGGATTATCGTAAAATGACCGGTACGGGAATATTGTTTAGTGGAAATTCGTATATTTGCCGATAGAATACCGGAATAAATACCGGAGGCAGAAAGAGAGTTATGGTATATAAATACGATTTTTTAGTGATCGGCTCGGGCATTGCCGGAATGAGCTTTGCCCTGAAAGTGGCGCATAAAGGGAAGGTTGCTCTTATTTGTAAAGCCGGCCTTGAAGAGGCGAATACCTATTTTGCGCAAGGCGGTATTGCCTCGGTAACCAATCTTGCCGTAGATAATTTTGAAAAACACATCGAAGATACGATGATAGCCGGCGACTGGATCAGCGACCGGCAAGCCGTAGAAAAGGTGGTGCGTGAAGCTCCGGAACAGATCAGGCAACTGATAGACTGGGGTGTGGATTTTGACAAGAATGAGAACGGCGAATTCGACCTGCACCGCGAAGGCGGTCATTCCGAGTTCCGTATTCTGCACCATAAGGACAATACGGGAGCAGAGATACAGACCAGCCTCATCGAAGCGGTAAAGCGACACCCGAACATCACTGTATTTAAAAACCATTTTGCGGTCGAAATCATCACCCAACATCACTTGGGAATCATCGTAACCCGACATACGCCGGGTATCAAGTGCTTCGGTGCATACGTGTTGAATGAAGATTCGGGCGAAGTAGACACTTTCTTGTCGAAGGTTACGGTCATGGCTACGGGCGGTTGCGAAGCGGTATATCGCAATACGACCAACCCGCTGGTTGCTACCGGTGACGGCATCGCTATGGTATATCGTGCCAAAGGCGCCGTGAAAGATATGGAATTCATACAGTTCCACCCTACGGCCCTTTATCACCCCGGCGACCGTCCCAGTTTCCTTATTACCGAGGCTATGCGCGGTTACGGAGCGGTGTTGCGTAATCTGGCCGGGGAAGAATTCATGCAGAAATACGACCCGCGTCTTTCGCTCGCTCCACGCGATATCGTGGCGAGAGCCATCGACAACGAGATGAAACAGCGCGGTGAAGACCATGTGTATCTCGATGTTACACATAAGGATCCCGAAGAAACGAAACACCATTTCCCCAATATTTACAAGCATTGTTTGGGTATAGGCATAGATATTACCAAAGATTATATTCCTGTTGCTCCGGCGGCTCATTATCTGTGCGGAGGCATCAAAGTAGACCTCGACGGACAATCGAGTATCAGACGACTTTATGCCCTCGGCGAGTGTTCTTGTACCGGGTTGCATGGTGGAAACAGGTTGGCTTCCAATTCGCTTATAGAAGCCATTGTATATGCCGATGCCGCTTCCCGGCATGCCTTAAATGTACTCGACCGTTACGACTTCAATACCGATATTCCCGAGTGGAACGATGAGGGAACCATTACCAACGAGGAACGTATTCTCATTACCCAAAGCATGAAAGAGGTAAATCAGATCATGGAATCGTATGTGGGTATCGTGCGCAGTAACGTGCGTCTTACCCGGGCGTGGAACCGACTCGATATTCTTTATGAGGAAACCGAGAGCTTGTTCAAACGCAGTAAGGCATCGCGTGAGATTTGCGAATTGCGTAATATGATAAATGTAGGGTATCTCATTACCCGGCAGGCAATGGAGCGTAAGGAAAGTCGCGGGCTACACTACACGATCGATTATCCGCGCGAAAATTAAATTTTGAAAGGTGGGTTATCCGTTCTCTTATATATTCTTTGTTACTTCTCCATCATTCCTGAATGGAACAATGTGGAACGAAGTATTCCCGTAGAATGTTGCTGCCCTTGCGGTACAATGTCATTTCAGAGGGGTGTAATACCGAAAAACCTTCGGATCAAATGTATAACCCTTTGTAACCTACTGTTATTCCGACAACCATAGGAAGGAGGAATTCCTCCCAAAGCCACAGAAACATGAGATTCCGAGCATATGCTCGGAATCTCATGTTGTAGTACTTTACGGTGCGATGTCATTCTTCGGGGCAACACCCCGAAGAATCTCCTGCCAAATAGTGTGCTTTGTATGAGATCTCTCACTTTCGTTCGAGATGACAGTAATGTCATTCTGAAAGACTTTGCCTTGAAGAATCCCTCATAATATAATTGGGACTCCTCATCGGCCTATCGGCTTCGGTTAACTATGTTTTCCTCCTTCGCGCCTCGGCTGTGCATGAGCAGAAATGTTCTGCACGGCACTCAGCTTGGCGTCGGTTCGGAATGACTGCAATGTCATTCTGACGACCGTAGGGAGGAAGAATCTCCAACAAAATAACATGAGATTCGGCCAAGCTGATTTTTTACGGTACTCGGCAAAATGAAAATCTATTTTTCTTTTTGCTCTCGTTTGCTCAAAGATTCCTCGTCGGCCTAACGGCCTTACTTGGAATGCCATTTGATTGTCATGCTGAGCGATAGCGAAGCATCTCTACCAAAGCGAGTAAAAGTGAGAGATTCCTCGCCTACACTCGAAAAGACGGCAGAGGAAAGAACACACATACCTCAAGGAAAGAAAAAATAGGACCCCGGGCTTCCTTTTGAGAGCCGGGGTCTCTTTCTTGAAACTATCCACCGGCGGTAAAAATTTTCGGTACGAATGAAAAATCACGATAGATTTCATTTTCAGTATCATATATACCCTGATAGACAGGTATCAAAGACTGGGCTGAAATTGTCCCAGCAAAACTGCTTGCTGTAAGCAGAGATAAAAAGAGATGTTTTTTCATACAACGGCGTTTTTAGGATAAATTTATAAGCTTAAAACAGGGAATCATTTTTAGATAATTGATTTTTTTAGTAAAATTTCATCAGAAAAAGAGTGGGTATTTAGACGAAATAGGGAAAAACGGCGTAAAAGTTTTCGGATAGAAGGAAAAAAAGTATATTTGTTCTCGACCGATAAAATAAAAAAGAATATCATGAAAAAGCATCTTCTTACTATATTGTTTCTGGTTGCAACAGCGTATGCACCTGCCCAGCAGACAACCGCTTGGGGAGACCAGGGTAACGGCACTTATGTGAATCCTATTCTCAATGCCGACTATTCTGACCCCGATGTGATACGGGTAGGGGAAAAATATTATATGGTTTGTTCGGATTTCCATTACATAGGTATGCCTGTTTTGGAGTCGGACGATATGGTCAATTGGACTATCATCAGCCAAGTGTATAACCGGTTCGATTACCCTAAATGGGATACCAATGAGCGTTTTGCCGGTGGTTCTTGGGCTCCTGCCATACGTTACCACGACGGAAAATTCTGGGTCTTTTTCTGTACGCCGCATGAAGGTTTGTTCATGAGTACAGCTACCGACCCGCATGGCCCGTGGTCTCCGTTGCATTGCGTAAAAAAGGTAAAGAAATGGGAAGATCCCTGTCCTTTCTGGGACGAAGACGGGCAGGCTTATCTCGGACGTAGCCGGCATGGTGCAGGGCCTATCATCATACATAAAATGAGCCCCGACGGCCGGGAGCTGCTCGACGACGGATTTACCGTATATACCGGCCCTGTCGCCGAGGGAACCAAAATCTACAAACGCGACGGTTATTATTACCTGAGTATTCCCGAAGGCGGTGTAGAGAAAGGTTGGCAGACCGTACTCCGTTCGCGTAATATTTACGGTCCGTATGAGAAAAAAGTGGTGATGGAGCAGGGCAGCACCGACATAAACGGCCCTCATCAAGGGGCTCTGGTCGATACGCCCAACGGGGAATGGTGGTTCTATCATTTTCAGTTTGTCGAGCCGATAGGTCGTGTCGTGCATTTGCAACCCGCCCATTGGAAAGACGGTTGGCCGGTCATCGGTGTGGATATCGATATGAACGGTATCGGAGAACCGGTGCGTACGTGGACGAAACCGCAAGTCGCTGCTGCTGTCCTTACTCGTCCGCAGACCGACGATGATTTTTCGTCGCCGAGCCTCGGTGTACAATGGCAATATAATCATAATCCCCGTCCCGAATGCGTATCGCTTACCGACAGGAAAGGCTGGTTGCGTCTCTCGGCTTTACAGGCCGACAGCTTGAAAGCATCGCACAATATGCTTTCGCAAAAAACAATGGGATACCATTCCGAGGCAACGACCCGTCTCGATGTTTCCCGTATGACCGACGGACAAAGAGCTGGCATACTTTGTGCAGGGAATCTCTTCAACGGTATAGGAGTCATGTGCCGGGAGGGAAAACGTTTCCTTTATCTGGAACAAAACGGCCGTACCGAGCAGATAAAAGCTTTTGACGGTAAAATCGTTTATTTGCGGGCGGTTATCGATTATCCGGCTAATGAACACCGGCTTTATTACAGTACCGACGGTAAACGCTATGTCGAAGCGGGAAAGCCTTATTCCCTTAAATTCGGTAGTTGGAAGGGAACCCGTGTAGGACTTTATACCTATAATGTCGAAACCGACGGCGGCATAGCCGACTTCGATTTTTTTACCTACGTTACCGACGGGCCGGGAACGAGTCGATGAAATATTTCCCGTCGAAGGGGAGTCGGTGAAGTTTGCCGGGTGGTGGGGATATAAAATTTTTCCGTTTTTTCTGTTATCCCGGACGGTCGAGAAATCCTGAATTGTCTTTTGTAGGGTTGGGATTCTTCATTACATTTCGTTCCATTCAGAATGATACTCTTGTCATTCCGAAGCGTTATTGCGAGAAATCTCTGTTACTATCGCTTGGGTGGAGA
>OMGY01001071.1_pt1 | contig 27272 bp, 27 predicted proteins | sample 1674461 | NCBI WGS metagenome assembly OMGY01 (sample SAMN05578579, study PRJEB25193) | human gut metagenome | biome: Human Microbiome; feature: human-associated habitat; material: feces | host: Homo sapiens | place: USA:Birmingham
CGAATATCCGCTTTGACCCGTCAAACTTCCGGATGTTTTTATAGCAATCCCAGAAAATAATGCAAAACTTCAGCGCTGCAGAACGTGAATTACTGCGTCACAGATTTTTATATCTTAGACAAGTACTTCCTATGATAGACCACAGGGAAGGGAAATGCAGGAAAGAAAAAAATAGACAATGGATATTACAACTGTCTTGTCATATGACAAAAGTTGTGGTATACTAAGCGCTAAAGTGTTAAAAAAATATCACTATTCAGGGTTCTGAATCGTTATAGTAAAAATAGGAAGGAAACAAAACCAATGGATACCAGAAGAGAAAAGCTGGAAGCATTAAAGAAAGAAAAAAATGCTGTCATCATGGCACACTATTACGTGCCGGATGAGGTGCAGGAAATTGCCGATTACATCGGGGATTCGTATTACTTAAGCGACATGGCGACGAAAGTGGACGCCAGTGTCATCGTTCTCTGCGGCGTTCGTTTCATGGGTGAGAGCGCCAAAATCTTAAACCCGGGCAAAAAAGTACTGCTCCCGGATCTGCATGCCGACTGCCCGATGGCTCACATGGCAGAGATTGAAAAAATCAAGGAAGTCCGGCAAGAGTACCCGGATGTGGCTGTCGTATGCTATGTCAATTCCACCGCGGAATTAAAAAGTCATTCCGACGTCTGTGTCACCTCCTCCAACGCAGTAAAAATTGTAAAAGAACTGCCGAACCACGACATCTTCTTTATCCCAGACGAGCATCTTGGTACCTATGTGGCTGAGCAGGTGCCGGAGAAACATATCATCTTAAATGACGGTTTCTGTCATGTACATGCTGCCATCCGTCCGGAAGCTGCAAAGGCTGCAAAGGAAGCGCGCCCGCAGGCAAAGCTTCTCGTTCACCCGGAGTGCAGAAGTGAAGTCGTTGCACTTGCCGATTATGTCGGAAGCACCGCAGGCATCATCAAATATGCCGCGGCAAGTAAAAATACCGAGTTTCTCGTTGCAACCGAGCTTGGCGTTTTCGCAGAGCTGAAAAAGCGCTGCCCGGATAAGAAGTTTTATGCAGTGGGAAATACGCAGATCTGCCCAAATATGAAAAAAGTGACATTGGACAAATTAATAGAAGCACTGGAAAACGAGGAGAATGAAGTTCTGTTAAGCGAACAGGAAATTTCAGACGCACATGCGCCGCTGTTAAGAATGCTCGAGCTTGCAAAGTAACAAAATAAGCAGAACGCAGAAGCGGAAAAGAGGAAATGAAATGAAAAAGTATTATGATGCAGTGATTGTAGGATGTGGTGTGGCAGGATGCTTTGCGGCACTTCATCTGCCCCAGGAAGCCGATATTCTGATGATAACAAAAGCAGATACCGAGGACAGCGACTCCTTCCTCGCACAGGGCGGTATCTGTGTTCTGAAAAACGAGAGCGATTACGATGCGTTCTATGAAGATACGATGCATGCCGGCCACTATGAAAATACGCCGGAATCCGTCGACATTATGATCCGTTCCTCCCGGAATGTCATCAATCAGCTTATTGCCTGGGGTGTGGATTTCCGTCGCGATGAGAACGGAGAACTCTGTTATACGAAAGAAGGCGCACATTCTACCAACCGCATCCTGTTCCACGACGATGTAACCGGAAAGGAGATTACGAGCAAGCTTCTCGCGCAGGTAAAAAAGCTGCCGAACGTGATGCTTCTTGCGCACACGGAAATGTGTGATATTCTTTCACGCAAAAATGTCTGCGAGGGTGTTCTGATCCGGGATGAAGAAGGAAAGCTGATTCCGGTTTATGCCAAGGATGTGATCTGGGCATGCGGTGGCATCGGCGGAATTTATGATAATTCCACGAACTTTCCGCATCTGACAGGAGATGCACTTGCAATTGCAATCCACAGGAACGTAGCACTGAAAAATGTCAATTACGTACAGATTCATCCAACAACGCTGTATTCCCAAAAGAAAGGCCGCCGTTTCCTGATTTCAGAATCTGTCCGCGGAGAGGGCGCTGTACTGCTCGATAAAAACGGCGAGCGTTTCACCGATGAGTTGCAGCCGCGTGACGTGGTATCCCGTGAAATCCACCGCCAGATGGAAAAGGATCACACGAAGCACGTATGGCTTTCCCTGAAAACGATTCCGCTCGATGTAAAAGAACGGTTCCCGAATATTTACCAGAAATGCCTGGAAGAGGGATACGATATCACGAAAGAACCGATTCCGGTTGTACCGGCACAGCATTACTTTATGGGCGGCGTCAAGGTAGACAGCAATAGCGAAACGACGATGGATCATCTGTATGCAGCTGGTGAGACGAGCTGCAACGGCGTGCACGGCGCAAACCGTCTGGCAAGCAATTCTCTGCTGGAGAGCCTTGTATTCGCAGAACGCGCGGCAAAGAAGATGGCTGCCGAATGGGCCGCAGAGGGTCTTGTAGAGAACGCAGACCGCAAAAAAACGGCAACGGAGCCGAAGGAAGATGAATGGAAGCTCCTTGCAAAACGGTACGATATTAGAAAAGAAGATTACCAGAATATGGAAGAATATGCAGAACGCTGCAAAGAGAGCATCTGGGATGCGATCAGAAAGGAAGATGAATATGAATCCAATCACAAGAACACTAAATGTGGATAATCTGCTGCTTTTGGCACTGCAGGAAGATATCTCCAGTGAAGATGTAACCACGAATGCTGTCATGCCAGAAGCCTGCCAGGGAACGGTACAGCTTCTCTGCAAACAGGACGGCGTCATTGCCGGTATGGAAGTATTTGCAAGAGTATTTACTCTGCTCGATGAGAAAACCGAGATTATTCCGTATGTGAAAGACGGCGATGAAGTCAAAAAAGGCGATCTGCTCGCAACCGTAAACGGCGATATCCGTGTTCTGCTGTCCGGTGAGAGAACCGCGCTCAATTATCTGCAGCGGATGAGCGGAATTGCAACGTATACGAGAAGCGTTGCAAAGCTGCTCGAAGGTTCCAAAACGACCCTTCTCGATACCAGAAAAACGACCCCGAATATGCGTATTTTTGAAAAATATGCAGTCAAAATCGGTGGCGGCCAGAATCACCGCTACAATCTATCCGACGGCGTTCTGTTAAAGGACAACCATATTGGAGCTGCAGGCAGTGTCACAAAAGCAATCGAGATGGCACGCGATTATGCTCCGTTTGTGCGTAAGATTGAAGTCGAGTGTGAAAACCTCGATATGGTCCGCGAAGCAGCAGATGCAGGTGCCGACATTATCATGCTCGACAATATGACTCCGGCGCAGATGAAAGAGGCGGTAGCCGTCATCAACGGCAGAGCAAAAACCGAGTGCTCCGGAAATGTGACAAAAGAAAATATCGCCACGATCCTCGACACCGGCGTAGACTATGTTTCCAGCGGTGCACTGACGCATTCTGCACCGATTCTTGATGTATCATTGAAAAATCTGCATCCAATAGAATAAGTATAAAAATAGGAATCATTTCCTTATAGATATAAAAATCGCGAAATAAAAAAGCTTCTGTTCCTCCCGGAAAAAGGGAAGAACAGAAGCTTTTTTAAACAGGAAACTTCGTTGAATTTTCTTATAAAAAATTCTCCGGGTTTAGATTCCTTTTTTAAACAGGAGAAAGGAATATCCGATCGGAATCAAAACCAGCGCTGCGATCGTGAGAAATAAAATCCATTCAAGCTGCAGAAAGCTGTTTACGATCATGGCAACGCCGCCGATGATCCAAACCCAGCCGGCGAGGCGGTGAGTGCGGTTCCAGTTTTCCTGACTGTGAAGGGTCCATGGAACCTTGATGCCGGTTGTGTAGTTCTGTTTGCATTTTGGCATGTAATTGCCGATGAGAATAAAGAGAAGGCCGACAATCCCATTGCTAACAAAACCGATATCAACTGCGATGCCGACTGCGTTTGCGTAGATGGAGCAGCAGATTATCAGGGAGGTTACAGGTATGATCCACAGAACAAGACGGATCATCTTCGGGCCGATATTCTGCCGCTTCGGATCAGAAAAAGTGAAAACAGCGGTAAAAATCTGCAGCGCGGCAAGAAACAGAGGAATACCGATCACTGCCATCGTTTTGCTGCTCCAGCCGTTTGGAACATTGTTTGTGCCAAAATGGGTGGCAATGGTGTCCGGCATGCGATTCCAGAGCAGAAGTCCGATCACCATCGGAAAAAGAGAAATGAGTGTTGTCAGAATCAGTGTTGTTTTATATTTTTTCCACATCAGAAGTGCCTCCTTTGAGCTCTGAAATCCAGAGCATGATTTCTTCCAGGACGGAAGTGTTGAGTTCATAATAAATAAAATTTTTCTCCCGGGATTCCAGCACAAGGTCTGCTTTTTTCAGAATACCGAGATGGTAGGAGATGGTTGCACCTGTCATATCAAAGTGCGATCCGATCTCCCCGGCAGAAAGTCTTTCGTTTTTCAGAAGCTCCAGAATCCTTCGCCGGACAGGATCGGAGAGAGCTTTAAACGTTTCTGCGAATGCCATGGAAACCTCCTTTCCGGCAGTATGAATGCAAATTAATTAGAAATTCATCTAAATACTTTTTATCACATGGAAAGCGAAAAGTCAATAAGTATTTCGGAAAAATTCTAAATAGTTTTATTGTTGATTTTGAGTTGCTATTTTCTGTAGAATACGCTACGATAAGGGAAAAGTTGTAGAAAAAGGGGGACAAAAACATGAAAAAACACCTGTCCGTGCGCTACGGCACGATTCAGGGCTGCTACTGGATGGGATACGCGGCACTGATGGGGTATGCCAGCGTCTATCTTCTTGAAAAAGGCTTCACAAACACACAAATCGGCCTTCTGACGGCAGTTGGCTGTATCGTGTCAGCGGTTCTGCAGCCTGCGCTGGCATCCTACGCAGATCGGCCGGAAAGCCCGTCCGTACGAACAATGCTCCTTGGAGCGAACCTGATTCAGCTTGTTCTTATCATTTCCCTTGCTGCAACGGCAGAAAGCAGTTCTATGGTGGTAAGGACACTGCTGTACGGCGCAAGCATTACGATGCTGATGCTGATGATTCCGTTCGTTAATTCTCTTGGTATGGAGACGATCCGCCAGGGAGAGGAACTTGATTACGGAATCGGGCGCGGCATGGGTTCCGTTGCATATGCGATTGCATCATGGCTGCTCGGCCGGCTGACCGCATCCTTTGGAGCAGACATGATTCCGATCTGGGCTATCGCGCTGACCATTCTTTTTCTCGCCTGTGTATTTCGTTTTCCATTTAAAAAGGACAGAAAAAAAGCAGAAGCAGAAAAAGAAGAGACAGGAGCAGCCGGTCCGGTCGATTTTCTGAAACGGTATCCGTCCTTCGTGGTAGTACTGCTTGGCTGCATTCTGATCTTTATGTCACATAGCCTGATTAACAGCTTCAATTATCAGATTGCAATGGCAAAAGGTGGTGGCAGCGGTGAGATGGGAAATGCGATGACCATCTCTGCAGTTTCCGAGCTGCCAACGATGTTTCTGTTCGGCTATCTGCTGAAAAAGAAGAGCAGTGTTTTCTGGTTCCGCCTCTCCGGCCTGTTTTTTGTCCTGAAAAGCATAGGAACCTTCCTGGCCTTTAATATTCCGACATACTACGCTGTTCAGCCGTTCCAGATGTTCGGCTGGGCGCTGCTCAACGTTGCCTGCGTCTATTACGTGGACGGCATCATGGAGCCGCAGGATTCGATTAAAGGACAGGCATATATGGCGATGACCATCACCGCAGGAAATGTAATGAGCTCCCTGTTTGGCGGCTGGCTTATCGATGCAGCCGGTGTTGGCGCGATGCTGATCTGCGCATCTCTTGCGGCCTTCATCGGCTGGCTGATTGTGTGCCTCGGTTCGAAAGAAGCAAAAACTGCATAGGAAAGATAAAAGAAAGCGCCCGAAACCGAACGTGGTTCCGGGCGCTTTGCCGTACAGCTCTTATTTATTTCTGTTTCCTGTATACTTCTCATCACAGTATTTGCAACGGTAAATCTCTTTTTCCGGGTCGGCCAGGATAAAGACATGTTTTAATCCCTGCTCAATAGAGGTGATACAGCGCGGGTTTTTACATTTAATCACATCAACCACCTGTTTCGGCAGATGAAGTTCTTTTTTCTCCGTAATCTCGCCGTCTTTAATGACATTGACAGTGATATTGTGATCGATAAAGCCTAAGATGTCAAGATCCATCTTATCAACCGAACACTCAACTTTCAGAATGTCCTTTTTTCCCATTTTTTCACTTTTGGCATTTTTAATAATGGCTACGGTACAGTCCAGCTTGTCCAGTCCCAGATCATGGTAAATGGTCATAGCCTTTCCTGCTTTAATATGGTCGAGCACGAAGCCCTCTTCAATACGTCCTACGTTCAGCATAGCGAAAGATGCTCCTTTCTTAATCGACTTTGATGTTCAGCAGCGTCAGAATCAGGGCCATACGTGCATAAACACCGTACTGAACCTGTTTAAAGTAAGCAGCGCGCGGGTCATTATCCACGTCAACGGAGATTTCATTGACACGCGGCAGCGGATGCAGAACCAGCATTTCCGGAGAAGCAAGATCCATTTTGGACTGATCCAGAATATAGAAATCCTTCATACGGATGTAATCGTCCTCGTTGAAGAAACGTTCTTTCTGGACACGGGTCATATAAAGAACATCCAGCTTCGGGAGAACATCTTCCATTTTAATAACTTCCTCAAATGGAACATTGTTCGCCCGCAGCACATCATCACGGATGTAATCCGGGAGACGAAGCTCCTCCGGGGAGATTAATACAATTTTAATGCCGGTATAACGAACCAGCGCTTCAATCAGGGAGTGAACCGTTCTGCCGAATTTAAGATCACCGCAGAAGCCGATGGTAAGATTGTTCAGGCGACCCTTTAAAGAACGGATGGTAAGAAGATCGGTAAGAGTCTGCGTCGGATGCTGATGTCCGCCATCACCTGCGTTAATCACAGGAATACGGGAGTACATCGATGCAACGAGCGGAGCGCCTTCTTTCGGATGACGCATGGCACAAATATTTGCAAAGCAGGATACCACGCGGATGGTGTCGGCTACGCTTTCACCTTTGGAAGCGGAAGAAGAATTGGCAGAAGAAAAACCAAGAACAGTACCGCCAAGATTCATCATGGCAGCCTCAAAGCTGAGACGGGTGCGTGTGCTTGGTTCATAAAATAAAGTAGCAAGTCTTTTGCCATCGCAGGCATGTGCATATTTCTCCGGGTTCTTTTCAATATCGTTCGCCAGATCCATTAACTGATCCAGTTCTTCGACCGAGAAATCAAGGGGACTCATTAAGTGTCGCATATATTACCTCCTATGAAGATCCTTATTTTTGTTACCGTTCACAGGTTCCCTGCGAACTGTAACATTCGCAGCCCTCATTTAAAGTTTTGCTTCGCAAAAGGAGGGCTGCTCACGCCTGAATCACTTTCTTACGCAGCGAAACAGCAGGTGTTTCACTGCTGAGTGAACAGTAACTTATTTTTTCTGTGTTCCACCTTAACACAAAAACAGGATAAATGCAAGATAAAAAATGGCAGGAAAAAGGTCGAAAAGCAGAGTAATATGAAATGTGAAAAAATAAAGTGAAATAGCAGTCAAAAAGGAAAAAGATTGTACAAAAGCCGAATTTCGGAAGATCTTTTCTTGTAAATTAAACGGAGATGGAGTAAAATATTGATATCTGCAACAAATGCAGAGTATCAGGAGGACCAGATATGCTAGACTTAGGAAAAATCCGCGACGAGATCGATGTCACCGACGACGAGATCGTCCGCCTGTTCCAGCACCGGATGGCGCTGACGGCGGAGGTTGCGCAGTACAAGATAGAGACAGGAAAAGCCGTTTTTGATGCGGAACGTGAGCGCCAGAAGCTGGAAAAGCTGACAGGCGAGGGAACAAATGCATTCAATACAAAAGGCATCCAGGAGCTGTTCCAGCAGATCATGTCGATCAGCCGGAAGCGCCAGTATCAGCTGCTGACCGAGAACGGCGGCGAGGAGATGACCGATTACACACAGGTGGATCATCTTCCAACGCACGGAAAAAGGGTTGTCTTTCAGGGTGTGGAGGGCGCCTATAGCTTCGGTGCCATGAAAGAATTTTTCGATGATACGATCACCAGTTTCCACGTAGACACTTGGAAAGAGGCGATGGAGGCGATCACAAAGGGCGAGGCTGATTACGCTGTGCTTCCGATCGAGAACTCCACCGCAGGCATCGTATCCGACATTTACGATCTTCTCGTGGAATACCCGCACTACATCGTCGGCGAGCAGGAGCTGCCGGTCGAGCATGTGCTGATGGCACTGCCGGGTGCGAAAGTTGAGGACATCCGTACCGTGATTTCCCACCCGCAGGCACTGGCCCAGTGCCGCCGCTTTCTCGATTCCAATGAAAACTGGAAAACAGAGGAACGACTGAATACGGCCGCCGCTGCAAAAGAAGTATCTGAGAGCGGTGATTTGACGATGGCAGCCGTCGGAAGCCCATATGCAGCAGAACACTTCGGACTGCAGATCTTAAAAGAAGACATTTTTGACGCCCGGGGCAATACGACACGCTTTGTTATTATTTCCGGTCAGAAACGCTTTGTAAAGGATGCACAGAAAATCAGCGTATGCATGGAACTGCCGCATCAGAGCGGTTCTCTTTACAATGCATTGGCACATTTTATTTACAACGATCTGAACATGACAAAGATCGAATCCCGGCCGATTTCGCAGCGGAAATGGGAATACCGTTTTTTTGTGGATTTCGAAGGGAATTTAAGTGATCCGGCGGTCAAAAATGCACTGCGTGGACTTCAGGCAGAATCCGCAAAATTCCGGATTTTCGGAAATTATTAATCCAGAAGAGAGGGCCGTACCAAGCGGCCTTTTCGCATAAATAAAATGAAAAATGACAGGAAGGAAGAGACAAAAAGATGATTAGAATAGAAGAATGTATCCTCTACCGCGATTTCGCAGAGGGAGAGGTACTGCGCGATATGACGATACTGGTGGAGACCTACAAAAAACTGGTCAACGCTCAGATTTCCTTAAAGGACCGCCGGTTCCGTGAGAATATGAGCGCATATGAGCCGCAGTTTTACGAGGCACTGAACCGCCTTGTCGAGATGGCAAACCGCTACGGCTTCTCCGGAAATCTCTGGCATGATTATCTGACGTATCTGTTGGTAAACAAAGAAAATGCATTCTCTACCTCGTGCGAGATTGTCGGAAAAGTCGAGGGAAGCATCAACCAGATGGCAAAACACGACTTTGTCCGTTTCAAAGAACTGTTTGACTTTGATATCTGCGTTTTTGATGAGATTTTTGAGTCCGGCGATGCCTCTGTCATCAGTTCCTACGAGAACACGGACAGTCCGAATAAACTGTTCAACAAAGAAGTCCGGGATCGTATCTGTGAGCTGGCCATCCGTCTGGCAAAGGCTGCATCCGCAGATGAATTTATGGCTGATATGGTTCGGTTTTACAAAGATTTCGGAGTGGGAAAACTGGGACTTCACAAGGCATTTCGTATTGCGCATACAGGAGAGAACGTTGAGATTATCCCGATTACCAACATTCCGGATGTGCGCCTTTCTGATCTTGTCGGCTATGAAATTCCAAAGCAGAAGCTGATCGACAACACGAAAGCGTTTGTCGAGGGCAAGAAAGCAAATAACTGTCTGCTTTTTGGCGATGCCGGAACCGGAAAATCCTCCAGCATCAAGGGCATCCTGAATGAGTATTACGATCAGGGACTCCGAATGATCGAGGTTTACAAGCATCAGTTTCAGGATTTGAATGAGCTGATTGCACAGATCAAAAACAGAAATTATAAATTCATTATTTACATGGATGACCTTTCCTTTGAAGAGTTTGAGATTGAGTACAAATACCTGAAAGCTGTCATTGAGGGAGGCCTGGAAAAACGTCCGGACAATATTCTTATTTATGCAACCTCCAATCGTCGCCATCTGATTAAAGAGGATTACAGTGACAAAGAAGGAACAAGACAGGATATGCATACTTCCGACACCGTACAGGAGAAGCTGTCCCTGGTATATCGCTTTGGTGTCAGCATTTATTTTGGTGCACCGGATAAGAAAGAATTCCAGAAGATTGTTTCCACACTGGCCGAACGATACGGCGTGACGCTGAGTGAGGAAGAGCTTTTGGCAGAAGCGAACAAATGGGAACTGTCCCACGGCGGTCTGTCCGGCCGTACCGCACAGCAGTTTATCGATTATCTGCTCGGAAAACAGTAAAAAGAAAAAGGTCAAAAAGTCCGCTTGGTATTGGGAGCGGGCTTTTTGGGATATCCTTTGAAAAAGAAGGAGGAAAAGCGTATATGCAGTATTCCACATTTGCTGCCATTGATATCGGCAGCTACGACGTCATCCTGGAGATTTTTGAGATCTCCAAAAAGCAGGGGATCCGGAGCGTGGATAAGATCTGCCACCGGATGGAGCTTGGAAAAGATACGTACACGCTGGGAAAAATTCGCCCGGAAATGGAAGAAGAGCTGTGCCGTGTACTCGCAGATTTTGTGCGGATTATGGAAGGCTATCGCGTGGACGATTACCGTGCAACGGCATCCAGTGCGATCAGTGAGGCGTCGAACAGTCTCTATGTCCTTGGAAAAATTCATCAGCTGACCGGTCTTTCTGTCACTGTTCTCTCCAACTCGGAGCAGCGTTTTCTTAGCTATAAAGCGCTCGCGGCGATGGAGGACAATTTTAACAAGATCATTGAAAAGGGAACTGCGATTCTCGATCTTGACGGTGGCAGTTTTCAGATTTCCCTGTTCGATAAGGATGCGCTTGTCACAACACAGAACATCCGCATGGGAAGTCTTCGCATCCGCGAGCGTCTTGCCGGAATTCAAAGTGAGACGGAACATTACGAAGAGATGGTCGAGGAGCTGATCTGGAACGAAGTATCAAGCTTTAAAAAGATGTATCTGAAAGACCGTAAAATCGAAAATATTATGCTGATCGGCGATGTTTTCACCGACAGTGTTTATCAGAACATTGAAGAAAAAACGACAAAAATCATTTCCTGCGAAAACTTTAATACCTGGTATGAGAAAATTATCCGCCAGTCACCGATGGAGCTCGCCGTAAAACTTGGTATTCCGCTGGAAAACGCTTCACTGATGTATCCGTCTGCTGTGATTTATAAATGTCTGATTGATATGATGGGTGCGGAGCATATCTGGATTCCGGGCGTGCATATGACACGTGGTATTGCATACGAGTATGCGGAGCAGATGAAACTGCTGAAAGGCGGTCATAATTTCGAAAATGATATTCTGATGGCGGCAAAAAATATCGGAAAACGGTACGCAGTGAACCGTCCGCATGTCCAGAACCTGGAGATGACAGCGCTTGCCATGTTTGATGCGACGAAAAAGATGCACGGTATGAAAGAGCGCGAACGGCTGCTTCTCCAGATGGCAGTGATGCTGCATGACGTTGGAAAATACATCAGTTTCAATAATGTGGCGGATTCCTCCTATAATATTATCATGTCAAATGAAATCATCGGATTGTCGCACATTGAGCGTGAGATGGTGGCATTGATTGCAAGATACAACACGGTTACGCTCCCGTCCTACGATGAGCTGGTGATGGAATCGTCCTTGAGTGCCGAGCAGTATCTGACAGTATCCGAACTGACCGCAATTGTCCGTCTGGCGAATGCGCTCGACCGGAGTCATTTGCAGAAGATTCAGGCGATCCGCGCCACATTAAAGGAGCGCGAGCTGCAGCTTTCGCTCACGGTCAACCGCGATTTTACCCTTGAGCAAGGTTTGTGCCAGGAAAAATTAGATTTCTTCAATGAGGTATTCAGCATACAGCCGGTCATCAAACTGAAACGGCAGATGTAAAAGGAGGCGAAGAAAGATGGATATTGCATCATATAAGAAACCGGAATATTTCCGCAACCGGGAGTTGAGCTGGGTCAGCTTCGACGAGCGTGTTTTAAACGAGGCGCGGGATAAGAGTATTCCGCTGTTTGAACGTCTGAAATTTATCAGCATTACATCCTCCAACCTGGATGAGTTTTATATGGTCCGTGTGGCTTCACTAAAAGACCAGGTGCATGCAAACTATACGAAAAAGGATCTGTCCGGCATGGATGCGAAGGAGCAGCTTGCCGGGATCAGCAAACGGACACACGAGCTGGTGCAGCTGCAGTACAATACGTACAATCGCTCGGCGGTTCCGTCTCTGGAGCACGTTGGCCTTACGATTATCAGCGAGCACGAGAAGCTGACGAAGGAGCAGGCGGAGTATGTGGATTCCTATTTTGAGGAGAACATTTACCCGGTTCTGACCCCGATGGCCATGGATTCGGCCCGCCCGTTCCCATTGATCCGGAACAAAACATTGAATATCGGTGCACTGGTGCAGAAGAAAGAGGATTCGCTTCTGAGCCGTGCGGAGGATAAGAAAGAGAAGAAAGGTAAGGAGAAGGAAAAGGAGAAAGAACTGGAATTTGCGACGGTTCAGGTTCCTTCGGTACTGCCGCGTTTTATTCTGCTTCCGCAGGATGAAAAAACGGGACAGCGGTATGTGATTCTTCTGGAAGAGATCATCGAGCGGAACATTGGAAAGCTGTTCTTAAGCTACGATGTGGTCTGCGCGCATCCGTACCGTGTCATGCGGAATGCGGATCTTTCGATCGACGAGGATGAGGCTTCGGACCTGTTAAAAGAGATCCAGAAGCAGCTTAAAAAACGTCAGTGGGGCGAAGTGATCCGTCTGGAAGTGGAAGATAAGATGGATAAGCGGCTCCTGAAGATGCTGGAAAAAGAGTTTGACATCGATGAAGACGACCTGTTCCGGATTCCGGGACCGCTCGATTTGACGTTTTTAATGAAAATGTATGGGCTCGACGGCTTTGATGAGTATAAAATTCCGAAATATATTCCGGCGGCAGTTCCGGCGCTGATGAATGAGGATGACATTTTTACAAACATCCGAAAAGGCGACATCCTGCTGCATCATCCTTATATGACGTTTGATCCGGTCGTGCAATTTGTACAGCAGGCAGCAAAGGATCCGGATGTACTGGCAATCAAACAGACGCTGTACCGTGTGAGCGGCAATTCTCCGATTATCGCGGCACTGGCGCAGGCGGCGGAAAACGGCAAACAGGTTTCCGTACTGGTGGAATTAAAGGCACGGTTTGACGAAGAAAACAATATTGTTTGGGCGAAGATGCTGGAAAAGGCGGGATGCCATGTAATTTATGGTCTTCTGGGACTGAAAACACACAGTAAGATCACACTGGTGGTTCGGCGCGAGGAGACAGGCATTCGCAGATATGTACATCTTGGCACGGGAAACTATAACGATTCTACGGCAAAGCTGTATACGGACTGTGGCCTGCTGACATGCAATGCAAAGATCGGTGAGGATGCAACAGCAGTATTTAACATGCTTTCGGGCTATTCGGAGCCGGATCGCTGGAACAAACTGATTGTTGCACCGCTCTGGATGAAGGACCGGTTCCTGCATCTGATTGCTATGGAAGAGGAACACGCAAAGAAGGGACAGAAAGCGCATATTATTGCGAAGATGAACTCGTTATGCGACCGCGATATTATTGCGGCGCTTTACAGTGCTTCGGCGGCCGGAGTAAAGATTGACCTGATTATCCGGGGAATCTGTTGCCTGAAGGTTGGCATCCCGGGTGTCAGCGAGAATATTACCGTTCGCTCGATTGTCGGCAATTTCCTGGAACATGCGCGGATTTTCTACTTCTACAGTGGTGGAAATGAAGAGGTGTTTATGGGAAGCGCGGACTGGATGCCGCGAAATCTGGAAAAACGGGTGGAGATTGTGTTCCCGGTTGAGGATGAGCAGATTAGGAAAGAAGTAATGCATATTCTTGATATCCAGATGAAGGATAATGTGAAAGCCAGTATTTTACAGGCAGACGGAACGTATACAAAGCCGGATAAGCGTGGAAAGACGCTGGTGAATTCACAGGAGTATTTCTGCAGGGAGGCAACGGAAAGAGCGGAAAAACCGAAAGAACAGGAAAACAGCAGGGTGTTTGTGCCGGCGGAACCGGTGGAATAGGCTCTGAGGTGGGGACGGACGCCCCGTAACGCACACAAGGGTGATGCGCGGTTTCGGGAGCTAGTAATTCTAAGGCTCTGTCATTTTGCTAAAACCATGCGCCAAAAATCAAAACTCGCTGTCGCTCAGACAGTTGATTTTTGGCGCATAACGCAAAATACCAGAACCTAAGAATTACACGCTCCCTGCAAATGCGCACCACCCTTGTGTGCGTTACGGGGCTGTGCGAAGGACGGACACGAATGTGGGCGCGGGAGCGCCCACTGCGTTGAGATGAGAGAAGAATATAGATATTGTGATGAAAAAGTGCGGTGACTTTGATAGTTACGGCCCTTTTTTTGTGTGTCAAAATAATCTGTCTGGTATTGGGAAGAGGAATGGCTATTCAGAACTCGTTTTGAAAATTGGTTTTGCGGGTGATTTTCGGGGATTTTACAAAGAGTGATCTGGAAGAGCGGCTGGAAAAGAAGGGGATGGAGACGGAGATAAGGGAAAATGTGGACATTTTTTGTAAAGTAACCGGTTATTTTATTAACGGTTATTTTACAAAGCGGTGGTAGTGGGCTTTACGGAAGGAAAGGTATAATGAATCTCGACAAGACGAGGAGGAAGAAAAACGAATGTCAAATATTGTGTTGAAGAATGTCTGTAAATCTTATGATAAGGAACATTATGCGGTTCAGGATTTTTCGCTTGAAATACCGGATCGGGAGTTTGTGATTTTTGTTGGACCTTCCGGCTGCGGAAAATCGACGACGCTTCGGATGATTGCCGGTCTTGAGGAGATTACGAGCGGGGAGCTCTGGATTGATGGACAGCTTTGTAATTATGTAGAAGCAAAGGATCGCGATCTTTCGATGGTATTTCAGAACTACGCGCTTTATCCGAATATGACGGTATATGAAAACATGGCGTTTTCTCTGAAAATCCGGAAACAGCCCAAGGATAACGTTGATAAAAAGGTACATGAGGCAGCTAAAATGCTTGGAATTGAGCACTTACTTGACCGGAGACCGGCAGCACTTTCCGGCGGTCAGAAACAAAGAGTTGCGATTGGAAGCGCAATTATGAGACGGCCGAAAGCATTTTTAATGGATGAGCCGCTTTCGAATCTGGATGCGAAGCTGCGGGCACAGATGCGGGTGGAGCTGGCAAAATTACATAAGGAACTGAAAGCGACGGTGATTTATGTTACACATGATCAGACGGAGGCGATGACGCTTGGTACAAAAATTATTGTCATGAAAGACGGTGTTGTGCAGCAGGCGGATACACCGGAGCAGATTTACCGCCATCCGGCAAACAAATTTGTGGCCGGTTTTATCGGAGCTCCGAGTATGAATTTTATGGAAACGATGGTGACGGAAAGAAACGGAGCGGTCTATCTGGAGGCAGACGGAGGAGTTACCCTTCGTGCAAAAGGAGAGAACGAAATGGTGCTTCGTCGCGATTATCTCGGAAAAATGGTGATCTTAGGTCTGAGACCGGAGGATTTACAGGACGAAACAACCGCTTCCGCACATCGGATCTGTTACGAAGAGAATCAGTTGAAGGCATTTGTTGACCTGCGGGAGATGATCGGTGCAGAAGCGTATCTGCATATGAATACTGGAAAAAATCTGATTACAGCAAGAGTGCCTTCCGAGGTGCCGGTTACTGTAAAGGAAAGCATTACATTGTATGCAGATATGGAGAAAGCACAGATCTTTGATCCGTTTACAGAAGAAAATATTTTATCTCTGCCGGTTGAAAAAGAAGAACGTGCAACAGCATAAGAAGGAGCAGAAAGTGAAAAAAGTAATCGAAAAGTGTAAAAAAGCAGAAGTTTATATGTATCTGATCCCGAGTATGGTGATCTTTAGCATCTTTCTGTTTTATCCGTTTTTTAAAACCATTTATCTGAGCCTGTATAAGACAAACAAGCTTGGAGAAGCGAAATTGTATGTGGGACTGGACAACTATAAAAGCTTATTATCGAATCCATCCTTTTACAACAGTCTCTGGGTTACACTGGAATTTGTGGCGATTGTTGTAGTCGGAAGTATGGCGCTTGGCCTTCTGGGAGCAGTTCTTTGCAGCAAGGCTTTCCCGGGAATCCGGGTATTCAGTACTTCCTATGCACTCCCAATGGCAGTAGCATCGAGCTCAGGCGCCATGATTTTCAAGATTATTTTAAATCCCACGATCGGTATCGTAAACAAATTGCTGCATGTGAGCATTAACTGGGTCAGTGATCCGAAATATGCGCTGATCTGTGTGGCTGTCCTTACGGCATGGCTGAACAGTGGCATCAATTTCCTGTATTTTTCGGCGGGACTTGGAAACATTGATGATTCGATTTATGAGCGTGCTTCTGTAGATGGAGCGAATGCAGTACAGAAATTTTTTAAGCTGACACTGCCGGGACTTTCTCCGATCATGTTCTACACACTGGTTGTTAACATTATTCAGGCATTCCAGTCATTTGGACAGGTGAAAATCCTGACACAGGGAGGACCGGGAGAATCCACGAACCTGATTGTATATTCGATATACCGTGATGCGTTTTTTAATTACCGGTTTGGAAGCGCAGCCGCACAGTCTGTTGTTTTGTTTCTGATTGTCATGGCGCTTACCCTGGTTATGTTCCACATGGAAAAGAGAGGAGTAAAATACTGATGTCTACGATAGCAACTACGATTGCCGGACCAAAAACTTATTCTGCAGAGGAGCTGCAGGCACTGCATCTGGCAATGAATGCAAAAGCAAAAAGAAAGAAAATGCTTCAGAAAACAGCGTTGGTTATCATGAACCTGATCGTTTGTCTGTTTATGCTGTTTCCGCTGCTTTATACCATCAGCGTAGCATTTATGCCGTCAGGTGAGTTATACACAATGGCAATGAATATCGTTCCCAAACATCCGACACTGGAAAATTTTGTGGAAGCATTTCATAAAATTCCGCTGGTACGCTTTGTCCTGAATTCATTTTTGGTTGCGGGCAGCATTACGCTGGGTCAGATTGTAACGTGTTCTCTTGCGGCATTTGCCTTCTCTTTCCTGAATTTCAAAGGAAAAAATGTTCTGTTTATGCTGGTCATGGCGACCATGATGGTGCCGGGTGAGGCAACCATTATTTCCAATTATCTGACAGTAGGAAGTCTCGGACTGCTCGATACCTATATTGTTCTGATCCTGCCTTCTCTTACCTCTGCAATGGGAATTTTCCTGTTCCGCCAGTTCTACATGACCTTTCCGGTTTCACTTTATGAATCGGCGAAGCTGGACGGCTGCGGTAATCTGCGGTTTATCGTAAAAATCCTGATGCCGCTGACAAAGTCAGCAATGGGAGCAATGGCGGTTTATACCTTTATCAATGCATGGAATATGTACATGTGGCCGCTGCTGGTTACAGGTTCGGACAGCAAGCGTACCGTACAGATTGGTATCAGTATGCTGAACAGCGTCGATGCACAGTCGATTACCCTGATGCTGGCGGGCGTGGTAATGATTATTATTCCATCCATTTCCATCTTTATCGTAGGCCAGAAGGCCTTAATCAAAGGAATGTTTTCAGGAGCAGTCAAGGGCTGATTCCTGTGACAGAAAAAAGAATAGAAAACTGTATGAAAAACGAGGAGAAAAAAATGAAGAAAAAAGTGATTGCATCGATTCTTGCGGCTTCTATGGCAGCTATGGCTTCAACTTTCCAATACAGACGTTTTCGTAATAAAGATAGTTTTGATTTTGCCGACTTGGACGAGAATCCTTTTTACTATATGGATCTTAGGGTTCTAAAATTTCCAATTTCAGAAACGGATTATGAATGTATTCTGACTAACCTTCCAGAAAAAGAGAGATCAGCTTTTCGCGTGCATCTCCAGTTTGAAAGTGCCACTGTATCTTAGCTGTATTACAATTACGCTCCCGTTCCCATGCAGATAACTCACACTTGAGTTTTTTAATACTTGCTCTTCTGCGTGAAAGGCATTGACGCGTCATTACATTCAGCTCAATTTCTGCCATATCAAGCCAGCTTCCATGTTTTGGCGTATAGTGGATCTCAAGTCGTTTTATGATCCTTCGTGCTTCGGCATGTCCGTCCAATTTTCTATGAGCATTATCAGAATTAACATTACGGTTTAAGGTAACGATACCCTGAATGCCTTTTTCGGAATAAAGCTTTACAGTATTCATAATAGTAGCCATACATACACAGTTTGTTTTGGCAGACTGTTCATGTGTAAGGACTTTGCCATGTGCATCATCCAAATCAAGAATAATCTGGCATCTGTTCCGAACTGTTTTTGATGTTTGTTTTTTGTGCATGATTGATTTCAGCTTTTTGACTTCGTCATCTGTCAATGAAATATTATATTTTCTTGGTCTTGCCATCTAAGATCACCGCCGTTTCTTTTTAGTATACCATGAAACGGTTTGACTGACCAGAAAATTCAGCTATTTATGAATGATACAGTACACTAGATTTCATTCCAAAAAGAAAGAATACGTGTTACAAGAAATCTGGGCACGTCTCATACTATATAACTTCTGTGAGATTATTACAGCACATGTAGTAGTTACCAGGTGTACCCAAAAGTACGTTTATCAACTTAATTATACATTTGCTATACATATATGCAGATATTTTATAAGTAAAATGGCGGAGAAGTCTCCGCCAGATGTTGATGCCTTGATAAGTAAAGAAATCTTACCTGTACGTCCTGGGCGACACGACCCACGCAAAGTCACGTCCAGGAAAGTAGCAAATTTTCTATATAGAATAGCTTAACAACAATTATAATATACACTATCTTTGGGCAGATGAGAACATCTGTCTGTTTGTGATGCAACAAAAAAGATTTCATGTTGAAATTTGCAAATAGCTTTCTTCACTTATAAAAAATTTCACATAAGATATTTGTAGACATCCCTTATCTTAATGACATTGGTTTAATAAGGGGAAAGAGGGCAAAAGCCCTCTGACCTACTCTACATTTTTCTGTGGGGATTGTTCCAGTTATGCATCCGCCTTTTGCAGCACACAGGCGCAGAAGCCCGGTGCAGGCTGATAGCAGTAAATCGTCAGATACTTGCCGATTTCCGGGCTGTAATCGTAGAGGATGCGTTTTGTGCCGTTGAGTGCAACATCCGCATAAGCCACCAGCCACTTTTTGTCGCCGTTGCGGAACACATCGTAAAACGAGCGATTCAGCATTTTCTCAACGGGTACACCTTCCATCACTGCCATTTCCGCATTGCAGTACCGGAAGATGAAATCCACGCCATGTCCCTCCGCATTGAAAACAAGCTCGATGACGCAGTAGGCCAGCGGCATCTCATTCAACAGAGTACATTTTTCCAGAAACGTCATGGGCGTGGTCTGGGGCTGCGCATCTGGCAGGGCGTTTAGCCCCATCTGCTTTCGCAAGTGACGGTGGGTACTCAGGCCTCGCTTGCGCCCTGCAAACGTCCGACCATCGGACATGGTATACACTCCGTCCGTGTCAATGTTTATGATGCGTGCACGGTTTACTGCCACACCCTTATTGATGTGCAGAAAATCCGCCTCCGGCAGAAGTGCAAGCAGCACTTGCAGCGGTGCGAACGGTGCGAATTCTTCACCATCTTCCCGGTGGATCACCGTCCTGCGGCTTTGCCGGTACAGATACAAAATATTTTCTGCGCTGAGTTCATGCTTTTCCAGCCATTTGCTCCAGTCCGTCATACAATGCTCCCTTCTGCCTAATGTTGTTCTTCCTTGATACTGTAACACATAATTGCACTTCAGACAACAAGTTGACTTAAATTTATTGTAATCATGATGTTTAGACAACTTTTGCAAAGATTTGGTCTAAATTTCTTTCCCAAAGGTAAAAAAATGGGAAAAACATTGACTTTTGGACGCATCTTGTATATCATAGTGATGATATCCGAAGTTCCTGATTTTTCAGAGGAAACATTATGAAGAGTACGTATCGGCTAGCAGTCCACACCATTAAAATCGAGTCACTCTATTCACAGGTACATACGCTGTGTGCAGCCTACCGGGTAGAAGATGATGCCGAATACTGTATCACTACCGCACTCGCCGACATTGCATACGAGCGGCAGCGCTCTGCGCGGGCAGACGAGTTGGAAGGTGCGGCGGTGCGGGAGCACGCAGATCCCTATCTGGAAACGCTGGCGGTCTACCGCAAACTGGCGCAGCTGCTGGTGCAGGACGATATCCTGCTGATGCACGGTGCCGTGGTGGCGGTGGATGGACAGGCGTATTTGTTCACAGCTAAAAGCGGCACTGGCAAAACCACCCACACCCGGCTGTGGATGCAGCAGTTTGGCGACCGGGCCGTGATGGTCAACGGGGACAAGCCCCTGCTTCATGTCACAAACACGGGTGTGACCGTCTACGGCACGCCGTGGGACGGCAAGGAGCATCTGAGCCGCAACATTGCCTGCCCGCTCAAGGCAGTGTGCATCCTGACCCGCAGCGAAACGAACCACATCGAGCGTATTTCTCCAAAAGAGGCACTTACGATGCTCTGCCAGCAGAGCTATCGTCCGGCACAGCCGGCTGCCTTGAGAAAAACCCTTGCACTGGTCGATTTGCTGAGCAGCAGCGTGCCGCTGTACAAGCTGGGATGTAACATGGAACCGGAAGCTGCACTTGTGGCTTACCATGGGATGAATCAATAGGAGGAGTACTGTATGCAAACCATTTTACCGCCGTCTGGCAACACAATGAAGATCCTTGGTAAGCCGAAGCCGGCAGAGCACGGTTTGCGTTGGATGACATACGTTCTTGCCCAGCCGGTCGAGGGTGGAGTGCTGGTGTTCCATACCCTTACACGGGCGCTGCTTCTGCTCACACCGGAGGAATATACCGCACCGGACGCAGTGACTGAACTGCGCAGCAGCTGGTTTCGTGTAGCGCAGGAGATGGATGACCAGAAATATGCCGATCAGGTGCGTTTTGTCCGCCGCACGATGCAGAAGGAACCGGAGCATATAACCACTTATACCATCTTTACCACCACGGACTGCAACGCCCGTTGTTTTTACTGCTATGAGATGGGGCGTTCCCGTATTCCCATGAGCGACGAAACCGCCCACAAGGCGGCGGCTTATATTGCAGCGCATTGCGGCGGTGAAAAGGTTCACCTGCACTGGTTTGGCGGTGAGCCGCTTTTTAATAAGCAGGTCATTGACATCATCTGCACCGACCTTACGGAAAAAGGCATCGCATATGAATCTATGATGATCTCCAACGGGTACCTGTTTGACAAAGATACCGTAGAACGAGCGGTTTCCCATTGGAAGTTGAAGAGTGTGCAGATCACGCTGGACGGCACGGAAGAGATTTATAACCGCAGCAAGGCATTTATTTATAAGGACAGCCCAAGCCCCTATCAGGTGGTACTGGCAAATATCCAGCGTTTGCTGGATGCAGGGGTTTCCGTCCATATCCGGCTGAACATGGACGAGCACAACGCCGATAATCTGATGGAACTGGCGGATGAATTGCACGAGCGCTTCGGAGGTAAAGGTAAATTTTCGGTTTACAGCCATACCTTGTTTGAGTTTGCAGGCAGCAAAGCACATATCCGTGCCCAAGAAGAACGGCGCCAGCTCTATCAAAAACAGCAGCGGCTCCGCAAAAAACTGGACGATTGCGGAATCGGAGCATCGTACTATTTGCGCCAAAAACTGCGTATCCGGCAATGTATGGCGGATAGCGGCGGTTCCCTTACGATCCTGCCGAACGGGGAACTTGGGCTGTGCGAACATTACAGCGAGGACAACTTTGTGGGAAGCCTTGATGGAAAAGCGTCAGAGCGTTCTGTCATCCAAAGTTTTCGAGAATACTGGGAGCCGATTGAGGAGTGCAAAACCTGCTTCTATTACCCCGAATGTATCCGTCTGAAAAAGTGTGTTGAACAGAAAGAATGTTTTGAAGAACTGCGAGCAGAGTACAAAGAATACCTGTTAAAGTCCATACAAAAAAACTACAATGCATGGCTGAAAAAAGAGCAGATCGGTGAGGAAGAGCCTCACCCGGACTGCTGACACACTGCGTGATACGGCGAAACAGCCGTTTCACATAGAGATTTTCTGCGAAAGGAGGTGTGCAAACATGGAAAAGTATACCAAGGCTCAGATGGAAGTCATCGAGTTCGAAAACGAGGATGTTATCACGACCAATGGCGATGAAGTCGGCGGTGGCAATGAAGGCTTTGGCGACTGACAACTTTTTATAAAGTTGCAGGATGTCAGCCTTTTATCGCTGAATACGTTGGTAATTCCCCGCAGGGCAGGCAGGTTTTTTGGCTGCCTGCCTTCTTTTTATATAGAAGAAAGGACGACACGATATGAAACTGAAAGATACCTTTGTGACGCAGGAGATGGACGGTGAGCAGGTGATGGTGGAAGCGGACGGCGGCTTTGCCGGTATGGTGCGCAGCAATGCCACCGCTGCCTTTATCATCGACCAGCTCAAAACCGAAACTACGAAAGAAGCCATTCTGGATGCCATGTGCAAAAAGTACGATGCCCCCCGCGCTGTGATGGCAGAGGACGTGGATATGGTGCTGGGCAACCTGAAAAAAATTGGTGCGCTGGATGCCTAAGCTCACGCTGGAAGAATGCCTTGCGGAAAATGGTTTTCTGACCTACCGCATCCGGGGCGTGAGCATGCAGCCCATGCTCCGGCAAGGCAGAGACCTGTTTACTGTAGTCCCAAAAGGCCCGGAACGCTGCAAAAAATATGATGTGGTACTGTACCGCAGGCCGTCTGACCCGTATGTGCTGCACCGCATCATTGAAGTGCGCCCGGACAGCTATGTGATTTTGGGCGACAACTGCATTGCAAAAGAGTACGGCATCCGGGACGAGGATATTCTGGGGGTATTGACTTCTTTCCAACACAACGGCCATACGGTGTCCGTGTCCGATTGGCGGTATCGGCTTTACAGCCGCATTTGGGTCTTTTTTCAGCCGATGCGTATCTTTTGCAAGCGTGTGAAAGGAAAGTTGTGCCGATGAGACAAAAACATACCCTGCAATGGCTCAGCGCTGTCACCGGCAGGGCAAAAGGGCTGGTGGGGCTGCTGGTAGTGGTGCAGACCGTGCTGAGCGTTTCCAGCATCGCTTTTGCGTTCGTGTTGCGGCGCATTATCAATATGGCTGTGGACGGGGCATGGGGCAGTTTCTGGGCTGCGTTGGCTGCGCTGGTGGGCATCCTGCTGGGACAGATCATACTGAGCGCAGCAGGTCGATTTTTGAGTGAATACACCAGTTCTGCGGTAGAAAACCGCTTCAAGCACCGGCTCTTCTCCGCCCTGCTTACCGGCGATTATGCCTCGGTTGCGGCGGTGCACTCCGGCGAGTGGATGAACCGCCTGACCTCGGATACCACCGTGGTGGCGGGAGGCGTGACCCAGATCGTGCCCGGGCTGATCGGAATGCTGGTGCGCTTGCTGGGCGCAGTCGCCGCTATTTTGTGGCTCGAACCACGCTTTTTGTACATTTTGCTCCCCGGCGGCGCAGCCATGATGCTGCTGACCTATGCCTTCCGCAAGATATTGAAACGACTGCACAAGAAGATTCAAGAAACAGACGGCGCGCTCCGGGTGTTCTTGCAGGAGCGGCTGGAAAGCCTTGTCATCGTTCGTACATTTGCCAAGGAAGAACAGATGGCGCAGCAGGCAGACGACCTGATGGACGCCCACAAAGCCGCCCGGATGAAGCGAAGCAATTTTTCCAACCTGTGCAACATCGGCTTCGCCGGTGCCATGGATGGGGCGTATCTGCTGGGCATCGGGTTCTGCGGCTATGGAATCCTGACCGGCACCATGAGTTACGGCAACCTGATGGCCATTATGCAGCTGGTGGGGCAGGTGCAAAGCCCGTTTGCCAACCTGACTGGCTATCTTCCCCGGTATTATTCCATGCTGGCCAGCGCCGAGCGTCTGATGGAAGCGGAAGCATATGTGCCGGCCAGCACCGAAACTGTAACTGAAGCACAGGTTCTGCAGTTTTACCAGACCGAATTGCAGGCGCTCCAGCTGGAACACGCCTGCTTTACCTATCAGCCCCCGGTGCAGACCGAGGGCGAACCGCCTGCCATGCCGGTGGTTTTGCGGGATGTCAGCCTGACCATCCGCAAGGGTGAGTATGTAGTGTTTACCGGGCCGTCCGGCTGCGGAAAAAGCACCATCCTCAAGCTGCTCATGTGCCTGTATCCGCTGGATTCCGGCCAGAGGTTCCTTTCCACGAAAAGCGGGAACCAACCGCTGACCTCAGCATGGAAAAGTCTGTTTGCCTATGTTCCGCAGGGCAATCAGCTTTTGTCCGGTTCCATCCGCAGCATTGTTGCATTTGGGGATGAAAAACGGGCGCAGGATGAGAATGCAATTTATAACGCACTGAAAATCGCCTGCGCAGACGATTTTGTACGCAGGCTGGAAAACGGACTGGATACCGTGCTGGGCGAACACGGTGCGGGTCTGTCCGAAGGACAGATGCAGCGCATCGCCATTGCCAGGGCGGTGTATTCCGGCCATCCCATTCTGCTGTTGGACGAGGCCACCAGTGCGCTGGACGAAGCAACAGCCCTGCATCTGCTGGGCAATCTGCGTCGCATGACCGACAAAACGGTGATTTTAGTGACCCACCGGATGAATCAGGCAGATTTCTTTGATAAGGAGCTGCGCTTTTCAAAAGATGGTATTTGTGTGAGGAAAAGGAAAACGTGCAAATGAAAAGAAAAACAGTATCGATCGTAGTCTTTCTTCTTGCTGTCGTGCTGTTCGGACTGCTCTTTGTAAACCACCGTCAGGAACAGCGTCAGGCGGCGCATATGCAGCAGCTTCAAAAGGAAGCAAGATCATATCAACTTGAAATCGATGAGATCCGTTCTGACCTTGCACAGAGGAAACTTGCTGTCAAAACCACAGAGGATACCTCGGGCATTCTCTTTGGCTTTGTTCCTGCATCGACGGCCAATTTTGCCGAAATCGACAAATTGGCCGCAGAACATTCCCTCACCCCGGTGATCATTCTGGTCTGTTCACAGGAAAAAGACGTGCTGACGGCGATCCTGAAAAAAGCCGTTGAAAAAGATTATGAAGTTGTGTTGGCGGGCTTGCAATTCGACGAATCCATTTTGCAGACGGCGGACGAGATGAAAGACTCGTTTATTGAAAGATTTATGACGCTGGCAGACGACCGGAAAGCGGCCAATGAGTTGCGTTATGTTGACTTGAACAGTGCCTTTCAAGCGGTGGCCGACCAGAATGCCACCCGGCAAGAGTGGCGGGAAGCTTATGAAAAATATGAAGCGGAGCAGAAAAAAGTATTCAGGAACTCGAAGAAAAAATCAGTGCGATCTACAGCCGTTGGGATGAGTATTGAAGGAGCATGATATGGAAAAGACTTCGGAACTTTTGATTTATCTTATGGCCTGTTCACTGCAAGGCACAAAGCCGGAAGGAGCACTGCTTGCAAATATTGACTTGGAGGCACTGCTTCGGTTGGCGAAAGCGCACTCCGTCTCTGCAATGGTGTGCATGGCGCTGGAACAGACAGATGAATTCCAGCACGCCGCTGAAACCACCCGGCTGAAATGGCTGGACAGCAAAAACAAGGCCGTCCGCAAAAATATGCTGCTGGATGCCGAACGGCACCGGCTGGAAATAGAATTTGCAGAAAATGGCATCTGGTATATGCCGCTGAAAGGCAGCATCCTGAAAGAATGGTATCCTAAATTCGGGATGCGGGAAATGGCGGATAACGATATTCTGTTTGATGCGACAAGGCGGCAGCAGGTAAGAGATGTTTTTGTAAACAGGGGCTACAGCATTGAGTCCTATAACAAGAGTAACCATGATGCTTATGAAAAGCAACCCATCTATAACTTTGAGATGCATGTTGTGCTGTTTCACGAAGACTGCTCAACTCTTCAAAAGAAGTATGAGAATGTCGTAGACAGGCTGGTGCAGGACGAGAAGCTACCTTTCCAGTATCACTTCACCCCAGAGGATTTCTATGTGTTTGTTGTGGCACATGCCTACAAACATTACAGTCATGGAGGAACCGGCATCCGGACTCTGGCAGATTTTTATGTTATGAATCGGAAACTGGGGAAGACCTTAGACTGGGAGTATGTAGAGTCTGAGTTGAGGAGTCTGGGCATCCTTGATTATGAAAGGGACAATCGTAAGTTATCACAGAAGCTGTTTGGAAATACCAAAACCGTGTTGAGGTCCGAGTTGACTGAGGAGGAGAACCAGATGTTTGCCTATTATCTGGGAGCGACGACCTACGGGAATCTGTTCAACCAGACACTTCATAGGATGCAGGAATTTCAGCCAGATGGGGAACCGCTCACTACGAAAACCAAGGGTAAATATATCATATCCCGTATGTTTCCAAATATGGAGTGGTGTAAGTGTTATGCTCCTGTGGTATATAAGTTTCCAGTTCTGCTGCCTTTCTACTGGGTATGGCGTTTGGTATACAAGGGCATTACGAATCGAAAGAAGGTCACACAGGAGATAAAAGTGATCAAAGCAGGGAAATAAAACTGAAAAATAGGATGAGAGGGAGCCCACTGGCGCACTGTGTAGAATCCTACATGGTTTGCTGGCGGGCTTTTTGTTTAATAGGAAAGACCGCCTACGGCGCTCTCTTGAATTAAGAAACGCCCGCGTGGAAGCGGGCATGGCAAACAGATGATTCTGGAATTAGAAGAGATAAAAACCTTATTCGCCGAAATCATCATCAAGTTTATCGCCATTTAAGAAGTAATCCATATCCAGAAGATCATCTTCGCTCATAGAGCGAATGTCTTGAGATGTCATACCTTCTGGGGGATTCTCCATATATTTTTTGCGCAGTGTCTCGATATCAGTGCTCATTGTTTGATCCTCCTCTTTTTAGAGGATTATATCATAAAAATGACAGCTCATGCAGAAGAACGCTTTCCACGAGATTTGGACATTGCTTTCTCGTACATTTCTTCGAGGGAGACACGCTGGTGGTCATGGTAAAGTTCAAGGACTTCCATTTTGTGTTTGCAATAAGGACACTCAAGAGGATCATATCCAAAAGAAGAAAGAATGGATAGACGCCATTTGGGCGGTTCCTGTTTTTGGGCTTGAAATTCGAAAAATCTTTATACAATCTTAATGCTATGGAAAAGGTATTTATAC
>OMGY01001076.1_pt1 | contig 27187 bp, 22 predicted proteins | sample 1674461 | NCBI WGS metagenome assembly OMGY01 (sample SAMN05578579, study PRJEB25193) | human gut metagenome | biome: Human Microbiome; feature: human-associated habitat; material: feces | host: Homo sapiens | place: USA:Birmingham
GTGCAAATATTGGTTGTGACTTTTATTTTTGTGTGGTATGATAGTACTATTGTTTATAATATCATTGCACAGGGTTTTTGACAACCCGTCAGCTTTACGAAAGGATTTTATTTATGGACGAAAATAAAAAATATCACAATCCAGATGATGATGGCATCAATAATGAAAGCGATAACGACACCTATGATCCGTATGAGGAATATGTAAAGGATAAGGTTCATGAGGAGCAAAAGGAGGAGTATGGTGATTCTTATGCGCGCTATACTGATCCGCAGATGGGTCCTGAGGATGATAGAGGCCGTTCCTACAAACCACATCACAGACGTGCTACTAATCTTGAGAAGATTGGCTTCGCAATGAGTATTGCTGCTTTGATCTGCTGTTGCTGTGCTAATATTTATTTGACGCTTGGTGTTTCTATCATGTCTCTTGCTGTTTTAATCTGTTCTCGCTTTTTTGCAAATGAGGATCATCACTTTCACCCTATTGCAATTACTGGAATTATTATCAGCAGCATCTCTATTGTGATTGTTGCGTTTATCATCTTCTTCTATCTTGTTCTTTATCCACAGCTGTTAGAGGATCCTACTTACCGCGATATGCTCAAGCAGATGCAGGATCTTTTAAATAATAAGGCAAATTCACTGCTTCCTTCTGAGTCTGGCGCAGTAGAAGTACCAAACACAGTTCCGATGCCAACAGGCAATGGGGATACAATCTAAAATTTAAAAATACGGCACAGCCTATGGTTTACCCCATTAGCTGTGCCGCATTTTTTATGATAAAATTAAGAAAAAACAATAATACCGTTGCCCATAAATGCCAGCTTCGATATTTGAAGCCTCTAATACGTCCTTTTGACAGATAGTGAAGACTTTGCCAGCACAAAAATATAATTGTCCATGCGGCAAGATATGGTACTGCCGGATGATAACAAATACTGTCAAACAGCCTGCCACAAAGAAGCGCCTTTACTGCTCGTGTGCCGCCGCAGCCTGGGCAATACCAGCCAGTAAGGCTATAAATAAAGCATGGTGCCCCCTGTGCGATCCATTCAAGATCAAGCACATGCAAAATGCCAAGGCCGCCAACAAAAATAATTATACCAGCCACTATAATGCAAAAGAGGACATCTTCTGTCCTCTCTGCATGATCTTTATTTTTATGATCCATAATCATTCTTACTTTGCCAAACGAATTACACTTACAACTGGATAGTTTTCGCACAGCGCATCAAATTCATTTTCAGCCCACTCTGCTGTAATAAGTCCAAACTCATCTGCAATACCAGCATCTACGATCTGCTTTGCCTTAAAGCTTTCTGCTACAGCGTTTGCATCTGATCCCTTTACACGCACAAAGTAGCTGTGTGTTGATTTTAAATGGTCTGAAACAGTCATCTTTCCTGGCTCATATGGTGCAATCTCAGTGATCTTTGGATTTCTTGCTGCATTTACAACATCTGCCACTACAGCGGAAGCTGTTGGAAGCTTTCCTGCTCCTGCACCATAAAACATCAAATCACCCATGCTCTCACCGCGAACAAGAATTGCGTTCATTACGTCATTAACTGCAAAAAGCGGATGCTCGTTTGTGATCATAACTGGGCATACCATTGCACTTATACTTCCATCCTCTTTCTTTTTGCTTGTTCCAAACAGCTTAATACGGCTGCCAAGAACCTTTGCGTATGCAAAATCAGCTGATGTGATCTTTGTAATACCCTCAGTATATACATCCTCATAATCTACATATTTGCCAAATGCAAGTGAGGACAAAATTGCAATCTTTCTGCGTGCATCATGACCCTCAACATCTGCCGCTGGGTTTCTCTCTGCATAGCCTCTCTCCTGTGCATCCTCAAGGACTGCATCATAATCAAGACCATCTTCACTCATCTTGGTTAACATATAGTTTGTGGTGCCGTTTAGAATACCGGTAATCTCGGTTACTGCATCGGAAGTAATGCTTGAAACAAGAGGACGAATAATCGGAATACCGCCGCCTACACTTGCCTCAAATAAGAAGCTTACATGATGTGCCTTTGCAATGTCAAGAAGCTCTGGACCATGCGCTGCAACAAGCTCTTTATTGGAAGTTGCAACATGCTTTCCAGCCTCAAGACAAGCCTTTACGAAGGCATATGCCGGCTTTGTTCCACCCATAGTCTCAACAACGATTGAAATTTCTGGGTTCTGTGTAATCAGATTAATATCCTTTACTACCTTATCTTCCATCACGTCGCCTGGGAAATCACGAAGATCAAGAACATATTTAATCTTAATTTCTTCCCCGGCTCTTTTGTTAATGGTTTCATGATTAGTACGGAATACTTCTACTACGCCGCTTCCAACTGTGCCATATCCTAACACTGCAATATTTATCATCTGTCCGTTACTCCCTGCCTAAAATTTTTAAATAATGGATTCCTTCCATCTGTTCAATGTCATCCACCATTGCCTCAGCATCCCCTTCTCCCTGAAGGATCTGCACACTTAAGGTAAGAGTGGCAATACCACTGATGGGAATACTCTGATGTATGGTCAGAATATTGCCATGGTTTTCTGCAATAGCCCGAAGAACATTGGATAAAATTCCCGGCTCATCATCCATCTGTATAATAAATGTGATGGTCTTTCCCTTGGCTTCCTCGTGGAAGGGAAAAATATCATCTTTATATTTATAGAAAGAGCTTCGGCTGATTCCCACAGCGTCTGCAGCTTCCTGAACCGTAGCTGCCCGCTTTGATTCCAGAAGCTTCTTCGCTGCAACTACATTCAGAAGCACCTCTGGCACAGCCCGCTCTTTTACTACAAAATATTTATTCTTATCTGTTGTCTTTGGCATCCTGCATTTCCTTCCACTTTCACTGCGCCCTGCAAATCTCTGCCATTACAGCCGCTGTATCCAGACATAATCCGGAAGCTGGTACCGTTCCCTTCGTGAACAGCAGCATGCTTTTATTGCTGTTCTGCAGGTCTCTTCGCAAGTGCGATCCATTTCAAATATGCATTAATAAAGATATCAATGGCACCATCCATAACTGCATCTACATTTCCGGTTTCTTCATTGGTACGGTGATCTTTGACCATGGTATATGGCTGCATAACGTAGGAACGGATCTGGTTGCCCCAGCCGATATCCGTTACTTCACCTCGGATTCCGGAAAGCTTGGCTTCTGCCTCCTGCTGTTTCAGAAGATATAACTTCGCCTTCAGCATCTGCATAGCCTTATCTTTATTCATATGCTGGGAACGCTCATTCTGACACTGTACCACGATTCCTGTTGGGAAATGAGTGATACGGATAGCGGATGAGGTCTTGTTGATATGCTGTCCGCCGGCACCACTGCTTCGGTAGGTATCAATACGGATGTCCTCATCATTGACCTCTACGTCCAGATCTTTCTCAATATCCGGCATTACATCGCAGGATACGAAAGAGGTCTGGCGCTTTCCAGCCGCATTGAACGGGGAAATACGTACCAGACGGTGAACACCTTTCTCAGACTTCAGAAGTCCGTATGCGTTCTCTCCGTTTACCTGGAACGTAACAGATTTGATACCAGCTTCATCACCATCCAGATAGTCCAGAACTTCGATTGAGAAGCCCTTGCGCTCAGCCCAGCGTGTGTACATACGATACAGCATACTGCACCAGTCACAGGCTTCTGTTCCACCAGCTCCTGCATTCAGTTTGATAATGGCATTCTCGCCGTCATACTCTCCTGAAAGAAGTGTCTTCACGCGGATACTGTCAAACTGTGCCTGGAACTCATCCAGCATTTCCTGGATTTCTTCGATCATGGACGGATCATTTTCCTCATAGCTCATCTCGATCAGGGTCTCCATATCTTCTTTCTGGGTTACCAGATTCTGATAGGTTTCCATGTCGTCCTTCATGCTCTTTAATTCTTTCATTTTCTTCTGGGATACTTCTGCATTGTCCCAGAAATCAGGCGCTTCCATTTCGCGCTCTAATTCTTCAACCCGCTTTTCTTTGTTAGCCAGGTCAAAGTGAATCCCTCACTTCCACTAATGGTTCTGTGTATGTTGCAAGAATGCTCTTGAACTGGTCTAATTCAACCATAGCTTCACCTTCTTTCTAATATTTCTGTGTAACTGTCCAGTGTTTTCTGAATCGTTACATTTCTTCAACAATGCCGCCGGCCTGGAACGTGTTTGAAAAATCATTCCCGCGATCCGCACGGCACACAGACTTTCAAACTATACAATAGCATATTCCGTGGAAAATTACAATAAAAAGCGGTGTGGAAAGGAACAGCCACACGTTACCGTTTCCTTTGTGAATAACAGGCATTCTCTCTGTTGCGATTTTTTCTCAAAAATGGATTTTAGAATAGGTTGAAAAATTTCTGTATTTCTTATATCATAAACTAATGGTCCGTTTGTGGGACATGGTTCTATGATATAATGATTTTGGTTAAAGCGATTAATGAAGAGGTATCATTTTTGAAGAAAAAAGAAGCGGTATTTATTGGTGCACTATTGGTTATTTCAGTGGTGCTTTGTATTTTTGTTTATGCGGTTCCACATGGAACTCATGGGTCGATCCAGATTATGGTGGATGGGGAGCTTTATGGGACTTATTCACTGGCGGAGGATCAGGTGATCCAGATTGGGGATACCAATGTGTGTGAAATTAAGGACGGCGAGGTAAAGATGACAGAGGCGGACTGTCCGGATCATCTTTGCATGAAGCAGCCGGCAGTGGGCAGTGCAGGCGGATATATTGTATGCCTGCCAAACAGAGTAGTCATTCAGGGAGAGGGCGATTCAGATTCACAGGATTCCGAGAGTGGATTTGACGCAGTGGTGTAAGTGATGGATCAGAAAAAGACAGCGTATCTTGGGCTGTTTGCAGCCATTGCCATTATTTTCGGGTATGTGGAGTCGTTGATTCCATTTTTTGCGGGAATTCCTGGAATGAAGCTGGGGCTTGCAAATCTGGCGGTGCTTTTTGTGCTGGAGAGGTATACGTGGAAAGAAGCGGCGCTGGTTTCCATTGTGAGAATTTTTATTATCGGTTTTATGTTTGGAAGCGGCTCCAGTATTATGTATAGTCTGGCGGGGGCGACCCTTAGTTTGATCGTGATGGTTCTTGTGAAAAATAGGATTGGATTCGGACAGCTGGGTGTAAGTGTGGCTGGTGGCGTTTCCCATAACATCGGTCAGCTGCTGGTGGCGATTCCGGCAACACATACGGTGGGACTGTTGTATTATTATGCTCCGGCGCTGATGGTGTCGGGAGTGATTACAGGACTGCTGATTGGAGTGCTGACGAAGGAAGTGCTTAAGAGGATTCCGTAATATGTTACCACCGTACGCATCTGGGCTGAATATATTCCACGCGGGGAGGCGCAACATTCCGCGGAGCTAACTGCTAACTGCGACTAAACATCTCAGGAGAGCCTTCGATGTTAAGTCTTCGTAAGCAGTGGATCTCCGCTCCATTAAAGGCGCGCCTTGAATGCCCCGCTTAGGAATATATTCAGCCCAAATGCTGTTGATTGAAAAAGAGCTCCTGACGATAGTTTTGAACTATCGTCGGGAGTTCTTCTTGCTATTCCATAAGTTATCATTTTCTATGAATTTATCATGGACAACTTATAATTCGTTTACTATATATCCGTCTTTCATTAATTCGAATTTATCCATCAATCCACTTGTCACATATACATTCTTATCTTCGTCTACAAATACAGCTTCTGCGCCATATTTCTCCAGAAGGGGTTTCGCGGCGTCCATACCAAGGACGAAACAGGCGGTAGAGAGACCGTCGGCCAGGTAGCCCTGGTCGCAGACGATGGTGACGGAGGTGAGACCGTTCTGGACGGGGTAACCGGTCTTTGGATCCAGGATGTGGTGGTAGCGGATTCCATCTTCTATGAAGTATTTTTCGTAGTCGCCGGAGGTGGAAAGGAACTGGTTGGCGTCCAGGGTGATGGCTCCAAGATAGTCGCCTTCCGTGTCACGGGGATCGGTAAGGGCTACTTTCCAGGAGGAGCCGTCGGGCTTTTCGCCGTAGGTCATGACACTGCTGCCGCCAAGGTTCAGGATCATACCGACGACGTCTGGCTGGGTTTGCAGGTAATCCATGATCTGGTCACAGCCCATGCCTTTTCCAACGGCACCAAGATCCAGGGTACAGCCATCAAGAAGGGTTACATTGTTTCCGTCCACCTGAATTTTCTCGTAGCCCACTTCTGGAAGAAGAGTGTCAATTTCGGACTGGTCCGGGACATGAGGATTCTCGCCGTCAATGTTCCACAGGCGGATGATCTTTCCAAGGGTGGGGTCAAAAGCACCGTCGGAATCCTGGGACAGTTGGCGGATTTTCTCAAGGTCGGCGGCAAGATCATCAGAGACTTCCATGGTCTTGCCCTCAGCATTGTTCAGCTGGGAAATCTGGGAGTTTTCCTCTGTCCAGGAAAGGAGGGTGGTTTCCATTTCGCGGAGCTTTTCGCCAATCTGAGTGTTGATGTCCTCGCCTGAGGTATAAAGGGTTTCGGAAACTACCGTGTCCATTGCGAAATCTGCGTTGGTGTATTTTTCTATGTCAGATGCATAAACAACTGTAGTTGTTTTTCCCAGTACTGTAGCGGAAATGACAGTGAGAAGCAGGCTGCTGCAGAGGATTCCTGCCACACTTCTCTTTCTCAAATTCCTTCTCCCATTAAACATATCCAAGCAGGTAAGTGATTGACCTCTGGACTGCTTTTTATAATGTACCTTAATTAAATCGACTTCATTCTGAAATCTTACTTTACTTCTTTTTTTACTCATATCCTGTTCTTTCTGATTTTATTTTCTCTTATTTTCCAATAGCGTTCGCCCATCTTTTCCCAGCTCGTGTTTAAAAAAGGCTCTCATCTTTCGCCTTCGGAATCCCGATCCGGATGTTCCTCTTCGGGCAGATTCCCTGGCAGGCGTGGCAGCAGATACATTCTCCTGAGAGAGGGGTATCACCGTCAATGTCCAGATGAGCAGGACAGCGCTTTTTGCAGGCTCCGCATTTCGCCGGACAGGTGCCTCTGTCACGGTTGAACAGCGCAGAGGGCGCTATAGGCATTATAGCAAAAATTGCGCCCATTGGGCAGAGGAACTGGCAGAAAAATCTTTCCTGAGTGCACATTCCGATCATGAGCAGAATCAGCAGCACAATCCCCACCTTGTAGGCAGCACCGGGAAGTCTGCCAGCGGTGAGCATGGAAAACACATCCCAGGGGCTCATGCCCTGAAGCTTACTGTACCAGCCGGTAAGGATAGATACAAGAAGCACCAGAAGCCAGATATATTTCACCTTCTGCAAAATGCGGATGGCTTTTTCTGAGTATCCGTGACGGCCTTTTTTATGAAAAACCTTCTGGCGGATAAACACAGTCAGCTCGTACAATGCATCCCCAAGGGAACCAAATGCGCAGGCATATCCGCAGAAATGCCGTCCGAACAGGCAGGTTACCACCAGCAGCACGGCAGTCACATCCAGAAAGGAATTCCAGCTGATTGCTTGATGTGCTGCGATTGCCTGAAAAACGGACTTCACACCTGCGAATGCTGTGGAAAAAAGTGCCGGAGCAAAAATGAAAAACAGAAGCTGGATGCCGGCACGGATCAGCCGGATTTTTCTCTGTCTCTTTTTCATTGATTTTCCGCCTTTCCAAGTGCATCATTTACAGCGTTGATAATTCCAGTGGAACTGAAGGTTGCTCCGGAAATGGTGTCAACATCTGTACTCTGGGCAGCCAGAATGGTACTGATCACGCCCTGTCCCTGGGAAAGGTATGCAGAGTCTTCGCCTGGTGCACTTACCACCTGAATGTCTGTAATCGTGTCATTTTCAAGTGTAACCTGAACCTGGATATTGCCGCCAAAGCCCTGGCCGTCTCCTGTGTAGGTTCCGTTTTTGTAGACAAGATCTTCACTTTCTTCCTCAGAAGAAGCGTCCTCAGCCTCTGTCTCATCTGTATTTTTGTCATCTTTTTTCGCGTCCTCGGAAGCATCCCCGGAAGCCGCTTCTTCCGTCTGGGCTTTCTGATTCTTCACTTCCTCTTCTGCCTTTTTCTTCGCCTCTTCCTGCGCTTTTGCTGCCTCTTCAAGGGCACTTAATATCTCATCCTGCTGTTTTTCCAAGGCCTCCACTCTGGTTGTCAGACTGGCGATCTGCTGGTCTTTTTCGGTATCACTATCTTTTTTCTGCATGGAGTTGTAGCCAAGAACGACACCAACGATCAGAAGCAGACATAAAACTCTCATAATAAAACTCTGGTATTTCATGGGTTATGCTCCTTTTGCCTGATTTAATGCATTTCTAAATGCCTGAATAAATCCCTGGGAGGAATATGTGCATCCAGATACTGTATCTACACTGTCTGCGGACTGCTTTCCCATAACCTGTCCAAGAATTCCCTCCCAGGCTGTATCTGCATATTCTTCATCATCATAGGAAAAATAAGTTGCTCCCACAATCTGTCCTCCGGATATTGTTACGGTAACCTGTACACTGTCTGGTCCGTCATTGCCTTCTCCAATGCCAGTGTAGGTTCCATCTGTATATGCACCAGCAGGCACAGGCGTGGGTTCTGGCGTAGCTGTCGGTTCCGGCGTCACAGAATTCTCCGGTGTATCCGTCGGTTCCGGTGCAGAAGTTGGCGCTGGCGTTTCAGTAGGCTCTGGTACAGCTGTAGGCTCCGGCGCAGTCGTTGGTTCTGGAACAGAAGTCGGCTTTGGCGTATTTGTGGGATTCGGCACCTCAGTGGGTTCCGGCGTTACAGAAGGTTGTACCTCTGTATTTTTTGCTTGCTCCAGTGCTATTTTAGACGCATCCAGAATTCCCATAGAAGAAAATGTTGCACCACTTACAGTGTCAATTCCTTCTGTACTCTGCTTTTCCAGTATTTTAGGCTGTATGGATCTCCATGCCTTATTGAAAAAGCTTCGGGTATCTGAGTTTGTATTTGTTACTTCCGTAATTTTTCCATCTTTAATCGTCAGTGTTATGTTAACCTGTCCGGAATATCCCATTGCAGACCCTGTATAGGTACCATCTTTCAAAAGCTTTACAACCGGCTGTTCATCTGACGGATTATCCGGAGTCTTGGTAGGCTGTGGAATCTCCGTTGGAATTGGTGTTACAGTTTCATCAGGTACAGTAGTCGGGGTTGGAGTTATATCTTCTTCCTTTGAGTCTGTAGTTCCTGATTGATCAGCCTTTGAAAGAGCCTGGGATAAAGCTCCGAGAATTCCATTTGAAGAAAATGTTGCGCCACTTACAGTATCAATTTCAGAAGTACTCTGTCTGGAAATCACATTGGACTTGATTGTTTTCCATGCTTTATTAAAAAATTCAGGTGTGTCTGTATTTGTGTTGCTTATTTTTTTGATTTTTCCATTTTTTATTGTAACCTTTACCGTTACGGTTCCATCAAAGCCTTCTGCCTGTCCCTCATATACGCCATCTTTATAGCTGACAGAAGTATCTTTCTTCGGTTTCTTTGCAGGTTTTGGCGTTGGCGTTGGAGTTGGTGTGGCAGAATCACTGTTTCCTGCCTGTGAAAGGGCATTCTGTACTGCCTGGATAATTCCGTTTGAGGAGTAAGTTGCACCGCTGACTGCATCCACATTCGGGGACTGGCTTGATAAAACCTTACTTACAACGCCCTGTGCAGAGGCAAAATAAGAGCCTGTTTCTCCAGAGGCACTCAATATATCAACAGCTGTGATTTTCCCACCTGATACAGTTACCTGTACGGTAATCGTTCCTCCAAAGCCAGTTCCGCTTCCCTGGTAAGTTCCATCTTTATAGCCGCCTTCCGGAACTTCTGTAGTTGGTGTAGTGGTGGAGCCCTGACCTACCCCTGAAGATGCAGCCGTTTTTACTGGAAGGGTCTTTGAGCTTCCTTTTTTTATACCACTTTTTTTCTTTGAAATTTTGGAGGTTTTTTTCTTTGAAGAAGCTAATGATGTGTTCTTGCCTGCTTTCAGCAGACTCTCCTCTTCTGCCTCGTCATCTGCTGCCTCATAGGAATAGGCTGTTTTCAGAAGCGATTCCAGATCCTGGGATTTTACAACCTCTCTGGTTTCAGCAGTCACTTCTTTTCCACTGCTGCCAGCCTGAGCACCTGCTGCAACCACAGCAGCAATAACCACTGCTGCCGGAGCAAGTTTCACCAGATTCTTTTTTTCAAAAGGATTCTTATCACTGTCTCGTTTTTTCATGCTGTCTCCTGTTAAAATATGTAGCAAAATAAGTTTCTTTTTACAAGCAAAAGCAGGGGCTGTTAAAAACGGCCCCCGTTCCTTTGCCTTGTTTCACACAAGTCTTATTTGTTACCAGTAAAAACTTTGTAACAATTATTGTAACTGTTCAGTACCTTCTGAATGGTTACCAATTATTTTACTTTTACTTTGAATTTCTTAGATACTCCATTACTTGTAACAGTGATGGTTGTAGTACCTTTCTTCTTACCTTTTACAACACCTTTTGCAGTAACAGTCGCTACTTTCTTGTTGCTGGACTTATATGTTACTTTTCCGGATGGTGTTGCGGTTGCTTTGATTTTTACTGTTTTGCCTTTCTTGATTGTTGCAGAAGATTTTGCAAGCTTCAGAGAAGGTTTCTTAACCTGGATTACTACCTTCTTAGTGTAATTTCCAACCTTTACAGTAATGGTTGTCTTTCCCGCTTTTTTCGCTTTTACAACGCCTTTGGAGGAAACAGTCGCTACTTTCTTGTTGCTGGATGTAAATTTAACTTTTCCAGTTACATCATTTTTTACAACCGTAATGGTTGTAGAGGTTTTTCCTTTGGTGTAAATTGTGGAAGCTTTTGCAGTTGCTGTAATTCCTTTGGCCGGTGCTGCAGTCGGTGCCGGAGTTACAGTTGGCTGTGTAGGTGCTACAGTTGGCTGTGCAGGGGCTGGTGTTGCAGTCGGCTGTGCCGGTGTTGCGGTTGGAGCCGGAGCTTTTACAAGCATGTTAAGAGCTTCTCTTAAATGTCCGATCTGCTCTTCTACGCCATAAGTTGTCTGATTCTTAATATTTGCAAGCATTTCCTCGCACTCTTCAAGCTCATTTGCAATGCTGTCTTTTGCAGCAGCCCAGCTCTCCGGAGTATAATCAGCCTCATTCAGGGCTTTTGCTTCTGCGATAATGTTTTCCAGTGGTGTGGAATCTGCATCACCTGCAGGTTTTGCAATATTCTCAGCTGTTGCCTGGAATTTTACAACGTAATCCTGGTATCCAAGGGCATGAACAGTAAGGATCCAGTAACCAGTTCCGTCAGTTCCTTCCGGAAGCTTGCATCTTCCAGATTCTGTAAGACCAAGCTGGATACCCATCATTTTATGCATCCAGTTATCAGCTGCAAATTTTGTTCCATAGTTTGCAAGTCTGTTTGTATAAGTGGAATCATTTCCATAATATGCCCACTCAACAGACTGCATATGTGCACCAAGATCGCCATAGTTTCCAGTCAGGTCAACTCTCAGGAACTCACCATAAGAACCATTTCCAGGTTTTACAGTTGCTGTAATTCCATCTGCCACTTTCAGCTCTGCATCTTTGATACCAGACTCAGTTCCGTTCTGTCTTGCTCCGATTACAAAGCTTCCGTCTTCAGCTTTTGTAACTTTTTTCAAACCATTTGTATTTGCAGTTACATTTGCAACGGCTTCATAGGATTTCAGTTCTTTCTCGCCATAACCGCCGATCAGCTGTCCGCCATTTTTTACAATTGCATGGCTTTCTGCAAAAGCAGCAAGGTCAGCTCTCTTAATCTCAACCGGTACATATTTCAGGCCAGTTACGGTATATCCGGTTACATTGTTCCGGTTAAATACTTCTGATGTTCCATCGGCATAATAAACTGTTTTTCCGTCTGCGCTCCAGTGAGAAACTGTTTTTCCATTAAGAACCGCGATTGCCTGGAAGCTTCCTCTGTGAAGGCCATGGTTTGCAGTTGCTCTTGTTACAGCATCAAATGCTCCAAGGTCTGACTCACCTCTTCTGTCTTTTTCTTCAGAAGAAGCTGTTGAGCCTGCATTGTATACATCCTCGGAAGACCAGTATTCAGCCCAGGTAAGACCTGCGTATACATATACGTTTTCGTTGTAAACAAATGTTACATCTGGGTATCCGGCAACACTTACAACTACTGTATCTCCATCGTTTACAGCTGTTTTAGAATAATCAAGAGTTCCATCCTCCTGAACAATCTTCACAGCACCTTTTCCGCTTGCAGCATACTCTTTGTCACCAATTTTTACTTTTGAAACTGTTTTGGTAAATGCAACAAACTGCTCAGCGGTAATATCTGCCGCAGCAACCAGTTTTCCTTCATACTCATCATAGGAAGCCATTACAGTATCTGTTGTTGCTGTAAAAGTAGCGCTGACAGGAGCATATTTTCCATTTGCATCGGAAATTGTCAGAGTATGTGTTCCAGGTGTAAGATTTGTAACCTTTACTCCTGTCTCTGTTGTCGCTGCTTCCACATCATCAACTGCATATTTCTTTGAATAATCAGATGGAAGTGCTTCAGATAATTCAACTTTAACCTCTGCATCTGTTACCTTGATGTTGTCAACGGTTGCACTGACACCTGTTTTTACCGGAACATAAGTATCTGGAATATCAAAATTAATTTCCCCCTTATCCGTATAGTACGTTACGCTGGAAATAGTTTTTCCCATCATGGATTTGTAGTGGTCAGAGCTTATTGGGCAACCGTGAGATTCTGTTGTAAAGCCGGTGCTCCATGCAAGTTCTTTTCCTTTCCAGATATTCTCAAGATGACGGAGTGCATAAGTGGTTCCGTCTGTTGTATTGATGATTACACCATAAATCTTATCACCATTAGATGCATTTACTACTGCCTTTACTGCTGTCTCATCCAGCTCAAGCTGATAATCTCCATATTTGGAATTAAGCTTTAATTCAGCATTCACACTAACATTCTGTTCGGACATTCCCTGAACAGCGCCAAAAGAAATATTTCCGTTCTCATCTACGCTCATTTCCTTGTAATATGCAAGAGTTTCTGCCGGAACATAATAAGTATAGCTTGGCTGTTCAATAAGAGCCGCTGCACCAGTATATGTATTAGTACTTACCTGGCCTTTCATGTTCGTAGTAATCTCTATAGTAGTGCTGTCTGTAATCTGTTTAAAATTTTCCAAATCAGAAGCTTTATTCACTTTTACCGGAAAAGTAACACCTGCAAGTTCATTTCCTTCCGCGCTTGTATGATAAGCAGCATTTCCATTCATCACGCCGCTCATCTTTGTTTTTGCTTTCGTCGCAGATGTAAATGCATCTACTTTTACATCATTGTTTTTCAGCTCAGATCTGTAAAAAGCTTCATAGGGAATGTTCATCAGTACGATCTGACCATCCTCCACTGTTTTCACAGCTCCCGCTTCATTGTTGGTTTCGCCCTCAGTGTCTGCTAAAAAAGCATCTTCTGTGTCTCCGGTTTCGCCGTCCTCAAATCCAGACTCCTCTTCTGCGGCTTCTCCAGATTCAAAACCATCCTCTGTGTCTGTACCAAAATCTGCTGAATCGTCAGCCTCTGATGATTCGTCATAGTCGTCTGAAATCTCATCAGAACCATATGCAGTCTCCTCAGATACCTCAACAGCTGCTTCTCCAGAAGTAAAGTCCTCTGCCATAACTCCAACCGGTGAACTGGTCATCGCTACAGCTGCACTCATAATGATCGGAGCAATTTTTCTTAATAACTTTTTGTCAGCCATCCTCTTCCTCCTTATTTAACTTTTATTAGTATTTTCTAACCTTTGTTTATTCTACAGAATTGTGTTAGAAATGTCTATCTTTTTTTAGTTTAGACATTGCACTTTTTTTATCAACAAGAGGGGCTGTTCCGCTTACAGACAGCACACTTATTTGCAGCAAAAAAATCCAGGCACGGAAGTCTTCTTACTTCTATACCTGGATTCTCGTACATCGAATATTAAGTAACTGCCATATTGACTTGTCTGATTTTTCATCTGCTGCGCCGCCTTCCTCCGCGATGCACAAAAATTATACTGTGTATCATTTCCCTTTGGCAGCCTTTAAATTTCATTTTTATTCATCTCTTCTGCCATATCTGCATTTTGCACTATATCTTCCCTCTATGAGAAAAAGCTTTCAGCCACGCTCATCTCTGCAATATATCCAACAGTTCCTGTCATAAAAATAGTTCCATCTTCTTTAATGTCGATCTGGATCATACCACCTGGCTGGTTTACATTGATTCTGTTTTCCATCAGACCTTTTCGGTAGGCTGCAATGGCTGCTGCACAGCTTCCTGTACCGGAAGCTTTTGTGTAACCGGAGCCACGCTCCCAGATCTCGATATCCAGATTTCCTTTGTCAATCTGGCGGCAGATCTGCAGGTTCACTCTTTCCGGGAACTCATCTGCATTTTCCACATATGGCCCCAGCTCCCTTACTTTTTCCGGGGATACCTGATCCATGAAAATAATGCAGTGTGGATTTCCTACTGTGAGACAAGTTGCCTTGTATTCTTTCTTGTTAAATGTAAATGGCTCATCGATCACCTCACGCACCTCGCCAGTTACCGGAATCTCTCTGGAAAGGAAAGAGGCTTTGCCCATATTTACGCGGAACTCTGTCGCTCTGGCATTCAGACACTCTACTTCGATTGTTCCTGATAAAGTTTCAATGGCAAATTTTTTCTCTGTAACATACTCATTGTCCATAAGATATTTTGCAAAAATACAGACACCGTTTCCACTAATTGCAGCTTCACTTCCATCGGAATTAAAAATATGCATTCCCATTTTTCCGTTAATGTCAACTGGTCCGTAAAGCACACCATCCGCTCCAAGTCCGAATCCCCGCTGGCAAAGAAGCGCAACTTTTTTGCCCTGCAGCTGAAGCTGGTTTTTCTTCGCATCCAGTACCAGATAATCATTTCCAAAGCCCTGATATTTTGTCATGATAATGCTGTCTCTCATTGTTTTCAATTCCTTTCTGGCGAAACACCCGTGATCTTTTTTCTCAAATCACATCTTATATATCCAGTATAGCGTTTATTTTTCCCATGTACATAGAATAACTTGCGAAATATATTGCAAAAAATGCTGTTTTGGAGTTGTTGGAATTTCAAAGATAAGATACAATATTGCTAAAGATATTATGCCCAGAGCCTGTTTGAAAAATCATTCCCATAATCTGTACTCTCCACTTTGTGGGAAATGTTATTGTTCACTCCGTGACCAGTGACTGGGAACTTTCTCAATAGAATAACGTTTCTGTATAAAAATAACCACTGCATTTTTGTATCCGAAATACTCGTAAGAATAGGAGCTGCATTATATGAACTATTTCAATGAGCCTACTGAAAAAACCGGCTATCTGGAGCAGGATTTCCGGCTTTTTCACATCAAGGACCAGACCAAGCGAGAATTTTCTTACCATTATCATGATTTTCACAAGGTGATCATCTTTCTTTCCGGAAAGGCAGCCTACCACATTGAGGGAAAGTCCTACTACCTGAAGCCCTGGGACATTCTCCTCGTGAACCGTCACGCCATCCACAAACCGGAAATTGATTTTTCAGTTCCATACGAACGTTTTGTACTATGGATCCGCGACGACATCAAATCCACAGAACTGCTCCGCTGTTTTCAGAAGGCGATTGACCGGAGTTACAATCTGATCCGTCTGGACTCTGACACTCAGGAAAAATTAAAGCAGCTTCTCTACGAACTGGAAGCTGCCCTGAAAGACGAAAAATTTGGAAGCAAGCTTCTTGGCTCAGCTCTTTTTACCCAGTTCATGGTTTATGTAAACCGCATTTTTCTGGAAAAGCAGTACATTTACGACACTCGCTCCTACAGCAGTGATTCCCAGATAGAAGAGCTTCTCCGTTATATTAACCATAACCTTACTGAAGATCTTTCCATTGAAACCCTTTCGCGGAAATACTACCTGAGCAAGTATCACATGATGCGGAAATTCAAGGAGGAAACCGGTTATACCATCCACAACTACATCATTAGCAAGCGCCTTCTTCTCGCCCGCACAAAAATTTCCGAAGGCACCCCCATCCTGAAGGCCGCCCAGTTAAGCGGCTTCTCCGACTATACCACCTTCTCCCGGGCCTATAAAAAACAATTTGGTACTGCGCCGAGCCAGATGCTATAAAGGACTGCTCCCGCAATTCTCATGTAACAATAAAAGAGCGAATTTCCAAGACCTCCCGCCTCTGGAAATTCGCTCTCTCTAGTCACTCTGATTTAAACATTAGCAGTCTTTCTGCCGCAGCACTGTTTATACTTCTTACCGCTTCCGCAAGGACACGGATCATTCGGATATACCTTAATTTCTTTTCTCTGAACCGGCTTACGAACACTGGAATCATCCTTGTTAGTACCAGTAACCTTAGCCACCTGCTCACGCTCGATTTTCTGCTCAACATGAACATGATACAGCATTCTGACGGTGTCCTCCTGAATGGAAGTGATCATGCTGTTAAACATATCAAATGCGGCCATCTTATACTCAACAACCGGATCTCTCTGTCCATAAGCAGTCAGGCCGATACCCTGGCGGAGAATCTCCATGTCATCAATGTGATCCATCCACTTGCTGTCAATGCTCTTCAGAAGGATAACTCGCTCAAGCTCACGCAGCTGCTCCGGCTCCGGGAATTCGGACTCCTTCGCCTCGTAAAGCTTCACAGCCTCCTCCTTGATCAGATGCTTCATCTCATTCTTTTTCTTGCCCTTAACCTTCTCAGCTGTAAGCGGCTCGATTGGGATGATCTGACGGAGAACACTGTTGAACTCATTCAGATCCCACTCTTCAGAATCTACATCCTCAGAGAAACACATATCTACTGCATTATCTACAATATCTGTAATCATCTTGTAGATGGCATCGCGCATGTTCTCACCATCCAGTACCTGGCGGCGCTCTTTGTAGATGATCTCACGCTGTTCATTGTTTACCTGGTCATAATCAAGAAGATTCTTACGGATACCAAAGTTGTTAAACTCAATCTTCTCCTGAGCTTTCTCAATTGCATTGGAAAGCATCTTGTGCTCAATCTGTTCATTCTCTGCAACACCAAGGGATGTAAAGATCTTCATCAGTCTCTCAGAACCGAACAGACGCATCAGGTCATCTTCCAGGGAAATATAGAAACGGGATTCACCCGGATCTCCCTGACGTCCGGAACGTCCGCGAAGCTGATTATCAATACGTCTGGACTCATGACGTTCTGTACCGATGATCATCAGACCACCTGCATTTCTTGCCACATCATCCAGCTTGATATCTGTACCACGACCAGCCATGTTAGTGGCGATCGTAACTGCTCCTGCCTGACCTGCCTGTGAAACAATCTCTGCCTCAAGTTCATGGAACTTGGCATTCAATACATTATGTTTGATTCCCTGTCTCTTCAGCATACGGCTGAGAAGCTCGGAAGTTTCAATCGTAATGGTACCGACCAGTACAGGCTGCTGTTTCGCATGAGCTTCCACTACAGCATTGACAACTGCGTTGAATTTCTCTTTCTTTGTCATATAAACAGCATCTTCATGGTCAACTCGGATAACCGGTCTGTTAGTCGGGATCTCTACAACGTCCATTGCATAGATATCACGGAATTCTTTCTCCTCTGTGACAGCTGTACCGGTCATACCGCCCTTCTTATCATATTTATTAAAGAAGTTCTGGAAAGTGATGGTTGCCAGAGTCTTGCTCTCACGTTTGATCTTAACATGCTCTTTCGCTTCGATTGCCTGATGAAGACCATCTGAGTAACGGCGTCCCGGCATGATACGTCCGGTGAATTCATCAACAATAAGGATTTCATCATCTTTAACTACATAATCCTGATCCTTATGCATCAGGTTATGGGCGCGAAGTGCAAGTGTAATATTATGCTGGATCTCCAGATTCTCCGGATCTGCCAGGTTTTCAATATGGAAAAATTTCTCAACCTTATGAACGCCCTGCTCTGTAAGGTTTACGATCTTATCTTTCTCATTTACAACGAAGTCACCTGTCTCGATAACTTCTTCACCCATGATGGCTGCCATCTTGGTCATCTCATGGCTGGCTTCACCGCGCTCTAACTGCTGAGCAAGGATATCGCAGGCCTCGTATAACTTGGTTGACTTACCGCTCTGTCCTGAAATGATCAGAGGGGTACGTGCCTCGTCGATGAGAATGGAGTCGACCTCATCGATGATACAGTAGTGCAGATCTCTCTGTACCAGCTGTTCTTTATAGATAACCATGTTGTCACGCAGATAATCGAAACCAAGTTCGTTGTTCGTAACATAGGTAACATCACAGTTGTATGCAGCACGACGCTCATCCTGCTTCATATCATTTAAAACAACACCGACTGTCAGGCCAAGAAACTCATGGATCTTTCCCATTTCTTCCGCATCTCGTTTAGCCAGGTAATCGTTGACTGTTACGACATGCACACCTTTGCCTTCCAGTGCATTTAAATATGACGGAAGTGTGGCGACAAGTGTTTTACCTTCACCTGTTCTCATCTCTGCGATACGTCCCTGATGGAGAATGATACCACCGATAAGCTGCACACGGAAATGTTCCATTCCAAGAACACGCTTGCCTGCTTCACGTACAACCGCAAATGCCTCAGGAAGCAGATCATCCAGTGTCTCTCCCTCTTCAAGACGTTTCTTAAATTCTCTTGTTTTTCCTCTGAGTTCTTCGTCGCTTAACTTCTGCATGTCCGGGCGCAGGCTCTCAATTTTCTCAACCAGAGGCATGATACGCTTAACCTCTCGCTGGCTGCGGGTCCCGAATACTTTTGAAAACATATTCATATTAGGTTTTACTCCTGTTTATTTCTTTTTTATACAAGCATTGCTGCCATATAACAATTGCTACTGTGCGGAATAATTTCTGTTCACTCCGTCCACAGCAGACATGTCAGCAGCATGCGAACATTACAAACGCTTACTATAATACACAATACTTATATATTCTAACACTTTCCGTTATGGAAAACAATGAATTTTTCATGAACAAACCAAGAAAATTACGGAGTCACCAAAATTTATCGCTTTGTATCCACGATCAGTCTGCCAAATTTCTGCAGTTCCTTTTTGGCCTGTATAAAATCCGGTAAATGCCACTCCCAGTTCGGAGAACCAATGGTTCCCGGTGTATTGATATGGCCCTCTTTTCCAAGTCCAAGAATATCTGCCAACGGAATGATCGCATATTCTGCCTGATTCTGCATGGTATACTGCAGGAATCTGTCCTTGACAGAGCCCTGTGATGCTCCCGCCTTCTTTAACATCCTGCGGATTTTTCTTCTGGCTGCGGCACTCATATTTCCATACCACTGCATGATCGTATCATTGTCATGCGTTCCTGTGTAAAAAATCATGTTTTCCACATCATGGAAGGTATCTCGGGCATATTTTCCACCTGTTTCTATGGAGAAGATCAGAATCTTCATTCCCTTCAGATGATAATGATCTTTCAGCATCAGAACCTCCGGACGAAGCAGCCCCAGATCCTCTGCTACCAGATCTAATCCCGGAATTTCTTTCTGAAGTGTATCAATGACCTCATATCCCGGTGCCTCGATCCATTCACCGTCAATAGCAGTCGGGCAGTCTGCCGGAATTTTCCAGTATGTATCAAATGCCCGGAAATGGTCGATCCTTATAATATCAAACAATTTGTTGCTATAGCCGATTCTGTCCACCCAGAATCTGTAATCCTGTTCCTTCATATGCTCCCAGTCATAGATCGGATTTCCCCATCTCTGCCCTGTAGCACTGAAATAATCAGGCGGTACTCCGGCGATGAAGATCGGACGTCCATCTGTATCAAGAAGAAAGTTATCTTTTCCACCCCATACGTCTACAGAATCCTGTCCCACATAGAAAGGAACATCTCCCATAATCTGGATTCCAGCATCGTTTGCAGCCTTCTTCACCTTCATCCACTGTGTGTAGAAAATATACTGAAGAAACATCTGATACTGCGCCTCTGTCTCCACCTCTGCCGGTAACTTCTGTCTGTTCTCCGGCCAGGTTCTATATTCTTCCGGCCAGTCATTCCAGCATTCTCCGTTATTTGCTTTCTTTAATGCGCGGAACACACCATACTCATATACCCATTCCTGTGAAGCAAATTCTTTATATGCTGTTTCTTCCTGTCCCTTTTTCTCTGTAAAAACATCAAACGCAGTTCTTAAGAAAGGCTCTCTGTACTGGCGGACAGCCTCATAATCTACTCTTGTAGCTCTCTCCTGAAATTCCTTTGGATGTTCCTTTAACAGACCTTCCTCTGCAAGCGCATCAAGACTGATATACAACTCATCCCCTGCACAGGAGGAGTATGGCTGGTATGGGGAATTACCATAGCCAACCGGATTCAGTGGCAGTATCTGCCATATCTTTACATGATTCTTCTTTAATAACTCGATAAATTGGAATGCAGATTCTCCAAGTTCTCCGGCACCAATACGGGACGGAAGTGCGGAAACTGGCATTAATACTCCGGCTTTTCTCATGATTTTTGTGCTCCTTCCTTCTTTTTACACTTCTTCATTTATAAAATTTCGGTAACTATTCTTCAGCAATCCATTCCAACAGAATATACAAGTCAATATTCCATTGCCGCAGGCAATCCGGAATGAATTTCAACTTGTAATTTTTTAACTGCTGATCAGTTACAAATTTCATAATATCTTTTGATATTTTAACATATTTAGGCCACTGCGTCAAAGCATTCCTTATGCGCTAAAGGTATATATTTTTCCTGACAAAAAAGCTCCCTTACAGGGTGGCATTTTGTCTCTCTGTAAGGAAGCTTTTCTTTATGAAAACTTTTTTTATGGCTGTCTATGTTTCATATTTTTGATCTTATAAGCAGATTTAGAATTCCGGTTCGATCAGACCGTAAGTATTGCCTTTACGTTTGTAAACTACATTTACCTGCTCTGTCTCTGCATTGTAGAATACAAAGAAATTATGTCCGAGCAGTTCCATCTGTACGCATGCATCTTCCGGATACATTGGTTTGATTCCGAATTTCTTGGTACGGATGATCTTAACTTCTTCATCCTCATCGTAGTCCTTGTCCAGATATGCTTTCTGGAAGTTGGCTGCTGCCTGCTGTTTGTCTACGATTTTATTTTTGTACTTGCGAAGCTGACGTTCAATGACTTCCTCTACCAAATCGATTGATACATACATGTCATTGCTTACCTGTTCGGAACGAATGATATTTCCTTTTACAGGGATTGTCACTTCAATTTTCTGTCTTTCTTTTTCAACACTTAAAGTTACTACAACTTCGGTGTCAGGAGTGAAATACCTTTCCAGTTTACTGAGCTTGTCCTGGACTGCTGTCTTAAGACCTTCTGTAACTGTAATATTTTTTCCGCTGATGATAAACTTCATGCTTCCATCCCCTTTGCTGTTTGATGAACCTATTATAACACACATTTTTGAATTTTAACACTATTTTATTAAAATTTCACATTTTTTCTGTTTACTTCAGAAATAACTTTAAAGTTCCTTTGTCATTATGGGGAAATAGCAAAAATTCTGTAATTGTTCTGTACATTTTCACTGTGATTCCTGAGATTACTATAAAAATTAGTTAAAGTTTAATCAGTTCTGAGAATGAAATATTTCCGCCAAAAAGATCCAATGCACTGCCTACTGTGACATCCAGTCTGTCTTTTCCATATTTTCGCAGATCCTCAATATCCTTCATGGAGCCAACTCCACCTGCGTAAGTAACCGGATTTCCTTTATACTCCCCCAGCAGAGATGCAAGTTCTGTTTCAACTCCGCGTGCCTTTCCCTCCACATCTACTGCATGGACCAGAAACTCATCGCAGTAACTTCCCAGTTCTTTCATAATATCCAGTGTCATAGTGACATCTGTAAATTTCTGCCAGCGGTCTGTCACAATATAGTATTTTCCATCTTTTCTGCGACAGCTCAGGTCAAGAACCAGTTTCTCTTTTCCCACAGTCTCTTTCATTTTGTTCAGATTTTCCCAGGAAATCCTTCCATCTTTAAATACATAAGATGTAACGATTACATGACTGGCACCTGCACTAAGATATTCCCCTGCATTTTCCGGGTTCACTCCTCCACCGATCTGTAATCCTCCCGGATAAGTATGTAATGCAAGAATCGCCTGTTCTTTTGTTGATTCATAGTATGGGGAGTCATGACCATTTAACAGAATTACATGTCCTCCTTTTATCCCTGCCTTTTTATATAATTCTGCATAGAAAGATGCATCCTGCTCAGATACAAAATTCTCACTTGCCTGATCCTGTACGTCCGTAAGGCTCCCGCCTACAATCTGCTTTACTTTTCCATTATGTATATCAATACATGGGCGAAATTTCATGAAATCCGTACCTCCATATCCGTTATATGTACTCTCAGAATCTTTTTGTACTTATAGCAAGCCTCTTAAATTAATGCATTTGAGACAGTTCAGCAGAGTGCGAAAGACAAGGAAGATATCTGCAGGCGTGCTGACGCAGGATTTCAGTTACTGTTCACTCCGTTCACAGTAACGGATTTCACGCTCTGATGAGCTGAATCAATATGCATTATTTACAATGATTGCTATAGTTAGATGCAAAAACAAATGCAATAAAAACTTCGGGAGTACATTATTTAAATTTTACCGATTTAACACGATAATACCATAAATTATTCCTGATGTCTATCTTCCTTCTGCCGCATTACCAACAGCATCCCCCACATCTTCTACAGCATTACCTACCCCTTCGCCCAGATCTTTGACGCTGTTTCCCAGTTCACCGGATACTGTGCCGTCACCGTTGTTGTTTTCATCAATTCTGGTATTATCTGCAGTGTTATCTGTTGCATTGCTATTCTGTTTTGTCTCATTTTCTGCAGCTTCATCCTCTGCGGCAGTTCCATTGTCTGTGACGGTTCCACCATTATTTACATTTTTATCTGCCGCATTGTTTCCTGATGTGCTATTTCCATTTGTATTGTTTTCTCCTGCGTTATTTTCCATGTTATCATCGTTTGCAGCATTATTATCCGTCATATTTTCTTCGTTTGTGTCTGCCTCATCAGCTGCTTTATTTGCATTTCCACATGCCGTGAACATGCACAGTGACATAATAAGTGCTGTACCTGTCAGAATCTTTTTTACCTTTATTCCCATATTCATCTCCTGTTCCCGGAAAGCATTCTGCCGGTCCATGCAGCAGAACCTCTCCGTCTTTTCATGTTTTTATATTATGTTTTTAATATGTACCAAAAACTCAATACTATTCTGGAAAAAATTTACTTTTCATGCTATGATTTAAATAACACAAAACAGATTACTCCGTACATATATACTCCCACAATCTAGCGTACCGACAAGTTGATTTCTCGAACAATCTTGCGTCTAAATTTCTTATTTCCGCGTTGTCGTCGGTCGCCGTAGCCACCGCTACGCCTCCTTCCTCCGCCTTGAAATAAGAAAATTTATCCTGCAAGATTGTTTCAAGAATCAACTTGTCGGTACACTAGCGCATTGCCATAGCAGGATTTCACTCATTAATGAGATGGATTGACTGCAGTATTTTACGGAATATCTATAACTCATATTTACAGGAGGTTATCATGAAAAGAAAAAGGAACCATTCACTTCGCAGCTCTGTTTTCATATTTCTGGCTGCACTTTTCCTGCTGTTTACCTGCAGTGTTTCTACTATCTATGCATCCACACTTCAGAAACCTGATATCGCAGCATCGGGAAAATTTGTAAAAGACGGCGATTACTGGATTTACCGCTATGATGATAAAACCATCGCCAAAAATGTATTTCTGAAAATTGACAAAAAGACCTATTATTTTAACAAACTCGGACACCGCTGGTGCAGCTGGCATACGATCAAAGGCAAAAATTATTATTTCGGAACCAGATCTCAGGGATATCTGATAAAGAATTCTCTTATCAAATATAAAGGAAATTATTACTATGTCGGTAAAGACGGTGCCATGGTTACCGGATGGTACACTGACAAATCCGGAAAGAAATACTATTTTGGCAAAGACGGAAAAGCAGTTACAGGAAAACACAAGATCAAGGGAACTTACTATTACTTTAACCAGAATGGTACTGTCACCCACACCGGATTAAATTATTCCCTTTCCTCTGACTGTGCACTTCTCATGAATGCAGATACCGGTCAGATTATTTATGGCAAAAATGAAAATGTTGCTCATGCCAACGCCAGCACAACCAAGATTATGACCTGTATCCTTGCACTTGAAAACTGCAAATTAAACGAAAAAGTAAAGTTCTCCCCTTACGCAGCATCTATTGAACCCAGCAAGCTTTATGCAAATGCAGGAGAAATATTTTATCTGAAAGATCTGCTTTATTCCCTGATGCTTCCCTCCCACAACGACACCGCAGTTGCCATTGCCGAACACGTCAGCGGTTCCACTGCAAAGTTTGTTAAATTAATGAATAAAAAAGCAGCAGAGATCGGATGTACGAATACACATTTCGCAACCCCAAATGGTCTGGATGCAGGGTATAACCATTACACAACAGCTTCTGACCTGGCAAAAATTGCCCAGTATGCGATCAAAAAGCCTATGTTCCGCAAACTGGTGAGCACCGGCTATTATTCTTTCTCTAATCTCAACACCGGCAGAAGCTATTCTATCGGCACCACCAACGCCCTGCTCGGCAATGTTCCAGGAGTTCAGGGTATGAAAACAGGCTATACCAACAAAGCAGGCTATTGTTTTGTCGGACTTTCTTATTCCGCAAGGGGAAACACCTATATTTCCGTTGTCCTGGGTGCAGATTCATCTTCTGCCCGCTGGCAGGATTCCAGAACATTGCTGACTTACGCATATAATCATTGATCAGAATTATTATAGCAGCATACAGGCCAATATTACAAAAAAGGAAAGTGTTCTGAAACATCAGATACACTTTCCTTTTATATATTTTATTTCACTGCTATGAAGATACTGAAAATTACCAGTTATCAATTTTTACTGCATTCCTGATTATTTTGCACTGATAACATCGCTCATATCATATCTTCCTGCCGGTTTGCCTGCAAGGAATTTCGCAGCTTCAACAGCACCCTTTCCAAATACAGCTTTGGAATATGCAGTATGCTTAAATTCAATCACTTCATCCGGACCTGCGAAGATCACTTCGTGTTCTCCTACGATTGTTCCACCGCGGACTGCTGAGATACCGATTTCCTTATCATCCCGCATCTCACGTCTCTGGCTGCGGTCATAGATATAATGATATTGGTTATCCATTGCCTCATTAATGCTGTCAGCCAGTGCAAGTGCTGTTCCGCTTGGTGCATCCAGTTTCAGTCTGTGATGCTTCTCAACAATCTCCATGTCAAATCCTGCTGTTGCCAGAACCTTTGCCGCATCCTGAAGCAGTTTCATCAGAGTATTGATTCCAAGAGACATATTTGCAGATTTCAGAACTGCGACATTCTTAGATGTCTCTTCCACCTTTGCGAGCTGCTCCTCGCTTAAACCGGTTGTACATAATACAACCGGGAGTTTGCGTTTCTCACAGTAAGCAAGAAGTGCATCTGTTGCTTTTGCAGAAGAGAAGTCGATAAGGGCATCTGCCTCTACCTGACATTCTTCCATATTTGTATATACAGGGTAGCTGTTCTTTCCCTGATCTGCCACATCGATACCTGCTACGATCTCAGCATCCGGATCCTTCTCCACAAGTCCGGAGATTACCTGACCCATGTGACCGTTACAGCCATGCATAATAATCTTTACCATTTGTCTATTCCTCTCAATTCCAGTATATCGGCAAGTTGATTTTCCGAACAATCCTGCGGTTATATTTATGCAAGTTTAATTCCGAAATTCTTCAGTTCTTCAGCAAGTTTTGCCTTGTTTGCATCTTCCATCTCGGATAATGGCATACGAAGTGGTCCCACTTCTTTACCCATCAGATTCAGAGCTGCTTTCACCGGAATCGGGTTTACTTCACTGAACAGTGCATGAATTAACGGGATTGCCTTTAACTGGATTTCTGCTGCACCCTTTGTATCTCCTTCAAGGAATTTCATAACCATATCATGTGTTTCCTTAGGAGCTACATTAGAAAGTACGGAAATTACTCCAAGTCCGCCAAGTGAAAGGATCGGAAGTACCTGATCATCATTTCCGGAGTAGAGTTCAATGCAGCCATCAGCCATGGACATCATGGTTGCAATCTGTGAAAGATCTCCGCTTGCTGCTTTGATACCAACAATATTCTTAACATTTTTAGCCAGAGCTACTGCTGTTGCAGGCTGGATGTTACATCCTGTACGGCTCGGAACATTGTACATAATGATCGGTGTTTCCGGAACTGCCTCTGCAATAGCTGTATAATGAGCGATCAGTCCTTTCTGAGTCGCCTTGTTATAATATGGAGTCACTATAAGAAGTGCATCTGCACCGTAAGAAGCAGCCTCCTTTGACATCATAATTGCAGTTTCCGTACAGTTGGAACCTGTACCTGCGATAACCGGAACACGTTTGTTTACCTTGTCGATTGCAAACTTAATTGTCTTAAGATGCTCTCCATGCGTCATCGTTGATGATTCTCCTGTTGTTCCGCAGATAATGATCGCATCTGTACTGTTTGCAATCTGATACTCCAGAAGTTCCTCCAGTTTATCATAATTAACCTTGCCATCTTCATACATAGGGGTTACGATTGCAACACCTGCACCTTTAAAAATTGCCATTTGCCTTCCTCCTTTATTCTTCTGTAATTTCCATACAGATTACTGTCCATTCATAAACAATAATCAGGTTTTATACACCTTATACAATCTCTGTTGTCAGTGTAGTTATGCTGTCTGCATATTTACGCAGGCTGTCCGGTAACGTCCGTCCCGTAAGCAGAATATGCATACTCTCGTCCTTCATCTTCAGGATATCACCGATTGCCTCTGCAGTGGTGATCCCGTAATCCGGAAGTGCAAGAATCTCATCTAGGAGCAGAAAATCGCATTCCTGCGTTGCGATCACTTTGCGCGCAAAATTCAAAGCATTGAGAATATTGGTTTTCTCCTCTGCCTTCTCCTGCTCATTCAGCTCCTCATATCCTTCATCATGCTTCTCAAA
>OMGY01001082.1_pt1 | contig 27122 bp, 22 predicted proteins | sample 1674461 | NCBI WGS metagenome assembly OMGY01 (sample SAMN05578579, study PRJEB25193) | human gut metagenome | biome: Human Microbiome; feature: human-associated habitat; material: feces | host: Homo sapiens | place: USA:Birmingham
GCTCGGCAACTGACTAACAGCGATCTTCATCCGCTGTTATGCGGTGTTGCCTTAAAAATCTTATATTTGTACTATTAAAAATTAGTATTTGGTATTGCTTTTACAGTCAATAATTGATATAATAAATTTAATAAATTTTTCAGAGGAGGATTTATATGAAAAAAATAGCCAGTGTATTGGCTGCGCTTGTTTTATTATGCGCTTTTTGTTTTGCCGTGCCTATGGCGTCAACGGCTGCGCCCGATAATGTAGGTATCTATCTTATCGAGGACTTTGAGGGCTATGGGGATGAAATTCCCAGCGTTTCCACTCTTGAGGGCTTCTGGTCCTGGTGTTATAACGCTATGGGCTGGCCTGCGGCGGACGCCTATATAGAGCTGGGCGAGCTTTGCATTTATTCCAACGGCTCGGACGCTTTCTTCTTTGACAGCGTTAAGGGCGGCGCTCCCAAGGAGGAGGTAGCTAATGCTGAATACATAGGCTTCCATGTCACCAGCAATCTGGATAAGGAGATGCAAATCTGCTTCTTCGGCGGCGGAGATGCTAATTTGCAGGATGAAGGCGAAGCGAACTTCCAGATGATTAAGGACAATCTGAACCCTGACGAAGTTCAGAGCTATTCTGCTTATATAGTAACTGATGACGGCGAGGTAATGGCCACCAGGAACAACCCCGACCGCGTGACCCTGCCTGCTAATTTTAAAGGCTATGTAATTTATGACATAACCGATTACAGGAACAGCTGGGCAAGCGAAGGCGAGGACAACACTATTGACCTTTCCAAGACCAGCATTAAGACTGTCGGCTTGCATATCAATGCCAACGACGTTGACGTTGAGCACTATCTCGCTTTTGACAACTTCTTTATCTGCGGCGAGGGAGTTACCAACGAGCCCGGCGATATCGCCACCACCACTGATTATGTTCAGCTTGATCCCAGCATGTTCTATGGCGTAGATATCAATTCGCTGGACAATATAAGTCCCTATCCTGACCAGGGCGGAACCACCACCACTCCTTCTGCTACCGATAACGGAGCTGCCGCCACCGACAGCGAAGAAAGCGCTGCGGCCGGGGCTACGTCAACGGCCGGCGAGGAGCCCGCTGAATCAACCGGTTTCCCCACTTGGGCGTGGATTGTTATAGCTGCTGTTGTAGTTATTATAATCGTGATAATTATAGTGGCGGCAACAGGAAAGAAAAATAAAGGCGAGAATAACTAACCGTCTTTAATATTCAATATTGCGGCTGCGTCCGCGGCGGCAGGGCAGACCCGATTGAAAATCGGGTCTGCTTTTTTATTGCTCAAGCAGGAAAAATTCATGCTTCTGCCAGGGATAGGTAAAAAAGCCTTAACCCGTGATGGCGGCGCTATGGCAAACTTTCGGCACTCCTTTCAAGGGTCGGTAAGCTCCGGCGCCTTGAGGTCTGGGCAAACCGCCGGTTCGGCGGGCCTGATTATGACTGAAAATTTATTTTTAAAAATATATCGTTATATTTTAAATTTTATCTTGATTTTAAAAACAATTATGCTATAATAACTATAGCGTCAATATGCAGGGGATAATATAGCCGAAAATAGCTTAGCTTATATTTTTCCCGCGCTGTTCTGCTCCATGTGCGCTAAGCTAGCGTCATTTGCCTAAGGGACGCAAATCAGCTTATTTTTGACTTTGGGATCGCGGCTTTTGCAATTTGCCTGGTTCCAAAGCAGTGCAAAAGGATTATGGGCGTGTACGAACTGGGGATAACGCGGAAAACAGGCGATTTTACAGGGCTGGGACACGCTATTTCCTGTACATTGACGCTGAACAGTCGGTAATAATAATTCAAGAACACGCATTGTAAATTTTGTAATTCAGCAAAGAGAAAAATTTAATGGAGGGGTTTTTATGAAAAAGCTTGCAGGTATGGCGTTAATAAGTGTACTGCTGTGCGTTTTTTGCTTTGCGGTCCCTCAGCCTTCAAAGGCGGCTGATAATGCAGGAATTTATCTTATTGAGGATTTTGAGGGCTATGGAAAGAAAAGCTTGAGCGTTCCGGACCTTTCAGGCTTTTGGTCCTGGAAGGTGCAGGCGATGGGGTGGCCGGCTGCGGATGCTTGGATTAAAAACGGCGAAATGCACGTTTTTGGCAATGCCAGCGATGCATTTTTCTTTGACAGCGCAAAAGGCGGCGCGCCCAGGGAGGAAATGGCTAATGCGGAATACATTGGTTTCCATATTAGCAGCAATTTAAACAGAGAAATAGCGGTAAGTTTTTTTGGCGCCGGCGATATTGACAAGATGGATGAAGGGGAGGCTGCCTTTCAGCTTATTCGGGATAACCTGGATATATGGAACAAGCCGTATTATTCAGCTTATTTAATAACGGATGAAGGAGAGGTTCTCTCGTCTCGTGATAACGAGACAAATATCCTTTTACCTGCGCTGTTCAGCGGCTATGTCATTATGGATTTAAGCCAATTCAGAAACAGCTGGGCGAATTGGCCCGAATCAAATGTTATTGACTTATCCAGCACCAGCATAAAGCGGATAGGTGTAAATATTGAAGCTGAAGGGGTAAGCGAAGCTGCTTATATTTCTTTTGACAATTTCTTTATCTGCGGAGCGGGAGTAAGCGATAATCCCGGCAGCATATCTGAAACAGGCCTGGCAGTCAGCGCGTTTTACGGCGTGGACATAACTTCTCTGGAAAATGTAAATTCAGATTCTTACAGGGAAAAGCATCCGGTTAGTTCTGAACCGGTGACGGAAACTCCTTCGCCTTCTCCCAGTCCTGCGGCTGAGCCTTCTGAGAGTATTTCGGCTACGCCTCGGCCAACGCCGACGGCTGCTCCTGAGACTCCTCGGCCAACGCCGACAGCTGCTCCTGAGACTCCTGAGGCAACGACTGCGCCGCCGCTCCAGCCGAGTCCTGATAATACTCCTGATGTTACTGATGAATCCGCAGCAACGCCCTCTCCAGATATAACGGGTGAAGCAGAACAACCTTCGGCTCCAACGGCGGGAAGCATACCTGATACTAATAAAAATCCGGATGCTGAAGCCGGTTTGGTTCTCCGGGGGGCCGATGGTGCCAACGGCACTAAAATTCAGCCGGCTCCAGTTGCGGCAGCCGCAAATGAATACCCGGCAGAACCGGGAGCGCTATCTGCATTGGAGATAGAAGAGAGCCCTTATAGCGCTGGTTTTCCCGTATGGGGCTGGATTGTTGCCGCAGCAGCAGGAGCCGGCATTATTGCGGCGGCTGTATGGGTGGCGCTGAAGAAAAATAAGGGTGTGAAGGATTAGGGAATATATAAATTAAGAGCAGAAGGGGTTTTACAGAAGATGCCTGCTGCGGCTGCGCTCGCGGTTGTGCTGCTGCGCGTTCTAGCTATACGAACTGTATGCCTTTTTTCATGCGCTTTGTTCAAACTTGGCTCATTGGATTTAGTAAAATCAATTATCTCGGCCGAGAAGGGATTTTCTGGCCGTCAAGGAAGAGGGCGCAGGAATACCGTGGTGCTTCAAGGACGAGGATACTGACTGCGGAAACATCCTGGAACGTATTGTATCTGGATTGTATGCCTTGCCTTTTAACATACAGTATTGTATTTTGGCTGTCCTTTGTGGCGGCTGAGTAAGCCCGATTTAATATCGGGCTTTTTTAAAAGGATTATGAATGTATAAATAGCGATTGAATATTTTGATTATTTATGTTACAATAATCAAAAAATAAAGCATAGGTCATCAGGCTGCATTTGCGGGCTGTATACAGCGGCAGAAGCGCTTAAAGTATTTAGGATAGCCATGTTTGATGTTCTTAACGGCTGAACGGGGCGGCGGCGCTGTCTCAAGCCGGAAAATATAAATTCAGTATGCTGGGAGCATTCAGAAGGACGAAATATGGGTTTTGGAAAAACGACAGATATAGGTATAGATTTGGGCACGGCCAGCGTGCTTATTTATTGCAAAGGCAAAGGAATAGTGCTGAGGGAGCCTAGTGTCGCGGCGGTGGATAAAATAACCGGCGCCGTAACCGGCGTAGGCTATGAAGCGCAGCGTATGATAGGGCGCACGCCCGGCAATATTATGGCTGTCCGGCCTCTGCGCAATGGTGTAATCTCAGATTTTGGCGTTACGCTGGATATGCTCAGGCTTTTTATAAAGAAGTGGGCGGGCAAACAGCGTTTTCATAACATGCGCATGGTTGTGTGCGTGCCCAGCGGCGTTACCGAAGTGGAAAAGCGTGCAGTTCTGGATGCCGCACGGGAGATAGGCGCCAAAGAAGTGCACATAATAGAAGAACCGCGCGCGGCCGCGCTGGGCGCCGGGCTGGATATAGGCCAGCCGAGAGGCCATATGGTGGTGGATATAGGCGGCGGCACGACGGACATAGCGGTCATTTCTCTGGGCAGATGCGTTATAAGCGAATCGGTAAAAGTTGCCGGTGATAAGATGGACGAAGCGATTGTCAAGTATATTAAGCGCAAGCATAATCTGCTCATTGGGGAGAGAACGGCTGAACTGCTTAAAATCAATATAGGCACGGCATATCCGCGCAGTGAGACGCTGTGTACTGAAATAATGGGCCGAAATCTGCTTACCGGCCTCCCCAAATCTGTGACAGTTACTTCAGAGGAGATACAATCGGCTTTGGAGGACTGCGTGCAGGAACTTATACAGGGGGTTCACAGAGTATTGGAGCAGACCCCTCCGGAGCTTTCGGCGGATATATTGGATTCGGGTATCTGCATGACGGGGGGCGGCGCGCTGCTTTTTGGCTTGGATAAGCTTTTCAGCGAGCATTTTCATCTAAACTGCTATGTGGCTGATGATGCTATATCCTGCGTAGCGCTGGGAACGGGTATTTGTCTTGACAATCTGGATTTCCTCTATTCTGGGCGAGATGACGATTGATTTAGTTGGACATTAAGATTTTACCGTCCATGTTCATATATGGGCGGTTCTCTGTGCCTTCCCTGGGAGCAGGCAATTATTGATGTTGTAGGCTCGCAGAGCCAAAAATGATTAAGTATGCGCCTCTGCCGGGCTCAGAAAATATGTATCCGGGCGTACATGGAGCAAAAGCAACATGTCAGAGACTTACATTGGGTCTTTTTAACCGCATTTATATCTTGCAAACTAATGAAGCAGGTTGGAAACAGGAATTTTCGCTTGATGGGATATTATGTGCGTACCGACGACATCAATACGGCCGCATTGAAAAAGCATATCCGGGAATAGGTTAAACAAGATTAAATATAAAGATATGTTAAGCTTCCAAGCGTATATTGACCATTTTAAGGACAGTAGGCAGACATACTGCTTATGGCCTGAAAAAGCGCAAGCCGGTATTATTCAGGCGTCGGCTTGTTTTAAAGCCTTCCGGCACTCTGCTCATGGCCACCCCTTTAAGGGGTGGCTGCGATTTTTGTCAAAAACTTAACAAGTTGCCTGGCGGTTCTAAAAGTTATCCCGGCAGACTTGTTAAATCTTTGACAATTAATATTTGCGCATTTATGGCGCGCCGGCCCTGGGGCGCTTTTGCGGGCGGGTTCTATAGGCCGAAATACTGAATTTATCGCCGTATTTGGGTTTGCGGAGTTTATCTTATATACAAAAACAGCTTTTTGTGATATAATACTAATTAGTATTTTTAAGGAGTGCGTATGTAAATGGCGGGCAGCGCGAAAAAGAAAACCACGGGCAGCAATAAAAAGCGGACTAGTAAGCAGAAAAAGAACCTCAAACATGAATTCCAGGGCGTGCTGCTTATCGCTATAGGCGTTATTTTGCTTGCGTGCCTGATTATGGGCGATTCGGCGGTAGTTCCGCGTTATATAAATATGGTGCTTTTAGGCTGCTTCGGCCTTTTGGCTTATGTTATTCCTGTTTTGTTCGCAATATTCGGCGTATTCAGGATTATCCTTAAGAAGATTACCATACATAAAGGCAAGCTGGCCTCCACTATAGTTTTTGTACTAAGCCTTATAGGTTTTATACACTGCGTATGCACACAGCCCTATACCGATTTAGGCTTTTTCCCTGCTCTGGGCAGATGCTTTGAGGACGGGGCTGCCCGTATGGCCAATATGGGGCTTTTCGCAGAGCTGTATATATATCCGCTGACTGCGGTTCTGGGGCGGACCCTGACCATAATTCTTATGCTGGCCGGAATTGCCGCGACAGTAATCCTGCTGTTTAATTTTTCATACAGAGAAGCGGGTAAAAAAGTTAAGGAGAAGATAGACGTTATTTCGGACCATGCGGCGGCATACAGGGAAAATCACAGGGAAGAACGTGAAAAACGCCGGCAGGCGCAGATGTTTGACGACCTTATAGAGGATGATGAGCCTAAGTCGCCTATTGAAGAAGAACATACGAGTCTGGAGGCTCAGGCGCCCCTTTCGGTAGGCAGGGCAAGGAAAATAACCATAACCAGCCACTACGACAATATGCCTGAGCAGGAGGAAATAGGCCAAATTCAGGAAGAACCTGAGAAGCCTGAGGAGCTTCAAGAGCCTCATGCGGCTGAACCGGCTGTCTCCGAACACAGCAGTGAAAATATATTAGTTCCTCCTAAGGATTCGGCGCAGGTGTATCGCTTTCCGCCCACGAGCCTGCTTAATCCGCCGGCGCCCGTTAAGCATAATATAAAGCAGGACCAGACCGAAAACATAGAAAAGCTGGAATCCGCCCTGCGCAGCTTTGGAATTGGAGCGCAGGTGGAAAACATAACTATAGGGCCGGCGATAACGCGCTATGAGCTTACTATTGCCAAAGGCGTGAGGGTAAGCCGCATAGCCGCGCTGGCTGACGATATAGCTCTGGCTATGGCTGCCACGGGAGTGCGTATTGAAGCGCCTATACCCGGAAAGAGCGCTGTGGGCATAGAAATCCCCAACGGCACTATTTCTACAGTTTCTCTGCGCGAGGTAATTGAAAGCGAGGCCTTCCGCAGCAGTCCTTCATGCGTTACTATGGCTTTGGGCAAGGATATAACCGGCCGGCCCATTGTGGCGGATATAGCTAAAATGCCCCATTTGCTGATTGCGGGGCAGACAGGTTCAGGTAAGAGCGTTGCTATTAACTGTTTGATAGTGAGCCTGCTGTATAAATCCCGGCCTGAGGACGTGCGCATGATACTTATTGACCCCAAAAAGGTGGAACTGAGCGTATATAACGGCATACCCAATCTGCTCCTGCCTGTAGTTACCGACCCGAAAAAGGCAGCGGGCGCTCTTCAGTATGTAGTGCGCGAGATGGAAAACAGGTACAGCGAGTTTAACCGTAAAAAGGTCAAGGATATTACGCGGTATAACGAAGTTTCCCGCCAGGCGGGAGAGCCGGGCATGCCCAGGATAGTGGTAATTGTAGATGAATTAAACGATTTAATGATGGTTGCTCCGGGCGAAGTGGAGGACAGCGTCATGCGCATTGCCCAGCTTGCCCGTGCCGCAGGTATTTATCTGGTTCTGGCCACGCAGCGTCCGAGCGTCAACGTCATAACGGGCGTCATAAAGGCCAATATCCCTTCGCGTATGGCCTTTGCCGTTTCTTCGTCGCATGATTCACGCACCATACTGGATATGGTGGGCGCTGAAAAGCTGCTGGGCCGCGGGGATATGCTGTACCATCATAACGGCGAATTCAAGCCTTTGAGAGTTCAGGGCGCATATATAGATGAAATAGAAGTGGAGCGGGTGGTTAATTTCATTAAGGAATCCGCTTCAGAGCCTGAATATATCGAAGAAGAGGCTATAGAGCTTGTGGGAGGCAAGGGCTCAAAGGGCGATGCTCTTGAAACAGATGATGATTCGGACGAGCTGCTGCCCAAGGCGATAGAAATTGTAATAGATAACGAGCAGGCCTCTATTTCCCTGCTTCAGCGCAAGCTGGGCATAGGCTATGCCCGTGCGGGCCGTATCATAGATACTATGGAGCGCATGCATATTATAGGCCCTTCTCAGGGCAGCAAGCCCCGCGATATTATTATGACCCGCCAGCAGTATAATGAGATTTACCGGAAGGATTGATTTATGAGCCGCATATATATAGTCTCTCTGGGCTGCAATAAAAATCTTGTAGATACTGAAGTAATGCTGGGTATGCTTGAAAAGGGCGGACATACCATTATCAATTCGCCTGGGGAAGCTGAGGTAATAATAATCAATACCTGCGGCTTTATTACTGAGGCCAAGCAGGAGGGAATTAATACTATCTTTGAGATGCTTCAATATAAACCCTCCTGCCGCGCAGTTATAGCCACGGGCTGCCTGGCCGAGCGGTATCCCAGGCAGCTTATGGAGGAAATACCCGAACTGGACGGCCTTATGGGCGTGTATCAGTATCCCAGGATATGCGAATGCGTTCAGGCGGCTCTTAACGGGGAACGGCCGGTATTTACGGGCGGGACTGCCCAATACCTGGATTGGGCCGCTTCCTGCCGGAAATTGGCGACGCCGCCGTATATGGCGTATCTTAAAATTTCAGAGGGCTGCAACAACCATTGCGGATACTGCGCCATACCCGGAATACGCGGGAAATATGTTCCCAGAAGCTTTGAAAGCCTCATGGCCGAAGCTGAAGCGCTTAAAAGGCGGGGAGTAAAGGAATTAAATGTTACTGCGCAGGATATAACGGTATACAGAGATAAGGACAAGGGACTTTTGGATTTAATAAAGGCGCTGGACAGACTGGGGTTTGAATGGATACGCCTGCTTTACGCCTATCCCGGCAGGGTGAGCGACCCATTGCTGGAATATATGAATGATTCAGAGTCTGTATGCAATTATCTGGATGTGCCCATCCAGCATGTCCGGAACAATGTGCTGAGTGCCATGAACAGGCATTATGTGCAGGCAGATATTACTCATCTGTATGATAAAATACGTTCTTTTAACAGCGGCTGGGGTATACGCACAACTGTAATGACTGGTTATCCGGGCGAAACCTCACGGGATTATGCCGCACTTTTAAATTATATCACGCTGCACCCTTTTGATCATCTGGGGGCATTTGTATTTTCGCCTGAAGAAAATACGCCCGCAATGCAGATGGAGCACAAGGTGCGGCTTTCTACGGCAAACGCCCGGCTGGACGGGATAATGCTCCGGCAGGGAGAAATATCCCATAGGCTCAATCAGGAGAGAATAGGAAGAACTTATAAAATGCTCATAGAAGGCGCAGACGAAGAATCCGGCCAATATTACGGGCGCTGTTTCTTTCAGGGCCCTGATGTGGACGGCAGGACTTTTTTGGACGCGGACTGCGCACTAAAGCCGGGAGATATGATAAATGTGGTTGTCAGCGATGCTTTCGCTTATGATTTATATGCCCAATTAGCCTAGGAATGCGAGGATATGTAATATGAATACAGCAAATAAGCTTACCCTGCTTCGGATACTGCTCATTCCGGTAATGGCCGTTGTTTATTGTCTTGGATGGCGAATAGCGGCGGCGGTTATTTTTGTTGTGGCCGCTGTTACCGATATACTGGACGGTCAGCTGGCGCGTAAAAAAGATATGGTGACTGTCCTGGGTAAATTTCTGGACCCAATAGCGGATAAAATGCTTAATATTTCTGCGCTTGTACTGCTTATATGGCATACAGGCAGCCTTTTTATAACTGTTGCTACAATTATAATTATAGCCAGGGAATTTGCTGTAACAGGCTTCAGGGTAATTGCCGCTTCCAATAACAATATAATTGCGGCTGACGGCTGGGGAAAGCTTAAAACCATAGTTCAGGATATAGCAATAGTGCTTTTGATGCTGGACAATCAGCCGTTTGAGCTTATAAACCTGCCTATGGCTTTGATTTTCCTCACTGCCGCCGTTATACTTACCATTATTTCGGGCGTGCGTTATGTATATCTTAACAGGGAGCTGCTTAAATAAATGGATGCGCTTAAAAAGCTATGCGGATATCTAATAAATACAAATACATCTATTGCGCTGGCTGAATCATGCACCGGCGGACTGCTTTCAGCCATGCTGGTGAGCTATCCGGGTATCAGCAGCGTATATCTATGCGGGACGGTAGCCTACAGCAACCAGGCAAAAATCAGCAGGCTGGGCGTCAAGGAAGAGATTATAAATACATACGGCGCGGTCAGTCCGGAGTGCGCGCGCGCTATGGCTGACGGCGCTAAAAACACAGCGGGCAGCATTATCGCTTTAAGCACTACCGGCATAGCGGGGCCGGGAGGAGGCAGCAAAGCAAAGCCTGTAGGATTGGTGTATGTGGGAATAAGCCTGCCTCAGGGAGAGACGGCTGCTTATAAGCTGGAGCTTAAAGGTACGAGGGAAGAGATTATGCATCAGGCAGCTCAAAGGGCAATAGAACTGCTGGCAGAGAAATTGGGTTTAGCTTAATATTTTTTTAAAAACATCTGGCATTTTTCGCTGATTTATTATATAATAATTATAATTTCTGTTACTGATGGCGCCGCCTGCGGCCGGAGCTGAACAGCAGCGGCTTGAAATGCGCCGGGGCACGCCGGAAAAAGGGGGATTTGTCTGCCGCAGCCGGCAGTTTCCCATAAATAATTGCTGCGGAGAAACGGAGCGGATATGGACAAGCAAAAAGCATTGGATGCGGCTCTGGCCAAGATTGAGAAGGAGCATGGCAAAGGCGCTGTTATGAAGCTGGGGGATTCAGCGGCCAATATGAACCTGGAGGTTATTCCTACGGGCTGCGTGCAGCTGGACGCCGCGCTGGGAGTAGGGGGTATCCCCAAGGGGCGCATTATAGAAATATACGGCCCTGAATCTTCGGGTAAAACTACCGTAGCTCTGCATATTGTAGCGCAGACGCAGAAGCTGGGCGGAACAGTAGCGTTTATTGACGCCGAGCATGCGCTTGACCCGATTTACGCTAAAGCTTTGGGAGTGGATATAGACGAATTGTACATATCCCAGCCGGATACGGGCGAGCAGGGACTGGATATTTTTGAAGCTTTAGTGCGCAGCGCCGCTATTGACCTTGTGGTTGTTGACTCGGTTGCGGCTTTGGTGCCCCGTTCTGAAATAGACGGAGATATGGGCAGTTCGCACGTCGGCGCGCATGCGCGGCTTATGTCCCAGGCGCTTCGCAAGCTGACGGGTATAATAAGCAAGACCAACTGCACGGCGATTTTTATAAACCAGCTCCGTGAAAAGGTAGGGGTCATGTTTGGAAATCCTGAGGTGACAACGGGCGGCCGGGCATTAAAATTTTATTCTACCATCCGGCTGGATATAAGAAAAGCAGACGCTATTAAATCGGGAACAGATATAATAGGCAATAAGACCAAAATAAAAGTGGTTAAGAATAAGGTCGCACCTCCATTTAAGCAGGTGGAAGTGGATATTTTATATGGTAAGGGAATAAGTCAGGAGGGCTGCCTTCTGGACGCCGCTGTGGATTTAGGTATAATTGAGAAGAGCGGCTCCTGGTTCTCCTATGAAGGACAGCGAATAGGCCAGGGAAGGGACAACGCCAAGGACTATATTGCCGAACATCCCGAATTCAGAACCATGCTGGATTCCCAGATACACACAATGCTGGATAAGCTGAGCGAAATAATAGGTTCGGGCAAGAAAAAGCCCCTTAAGAAAGTGGGGGCAGTTTCAGCGGAGGATGAGGATATGGATTCGCTGGATGAGGATAATTAATTCATCCGGGGCTTTCTGATTTTTATAGCGCAAATTGCAACATGGGCGGGAGAATGAAAATTTTTCCGTCTTTTATTTAGTTATAAGAAATAGGCCTTAGACCGTATGCGCAGGAACAGCAATTATAATAAATGCCAAATAATTTACAGGTTCAGGGCATTTACGGATATTATTTATAAAATAATTATTATTGCTGTTACCCGCAGTTTACAAGGAACTACACGCCTCAAAATGATAATTTCTTCATTTTCTGCGTCTCAATCAGCGTACTCTCAGTACGCATTCTTCGTTTGCCTTGAAAATGAAGAAATTCTCTCCGTTTGAGCTCTCCAGAGTCAGAAGGCATAAAATTTGTGCCAGGTAAAGCGCGCAGAAACGACATGTACCGGGCGTACATGGAATCAAAGCAACGCAGCAGGACGCATATTTTATGCCTTCTGACCGTCTTCCTTGTAAACTGAGGGTAACTGGAACATATATGCTTTAATCGGCATTGCGCCTGTTCAGCATACCCTGCTATGGTGACGCTTATGTGTGTTTTCCGGTTTAAAAAGCTTGTTTGGTTTGCTGGCAGGCCGCAAGCGCCCTGTGCGTTAAATCCATTCATTTTGCTTATCTATTGGGAGTATTACGCCGTAACGCAAAGATACGGCGTCGGTGCTGTCTGGCCCTTTATAGGATTTATAATGCGGAACGCTTGTATAATAAGATATTTTAAAATTGAAGACAGGAGAATTTTGAAACATGAATTTGCCCAAAACGCTGTATTTGAATGATGAACAGTCTGAACTGGTTATACTGGACCAAACTTTGCTGCCGCGCGAAGAAAAATATCTTTCCCTTCATACTGCCGAAGAAACTGCCGAGGCCATACGGTTTTTACGGGTGCGCGGAGCTCCGGCCATCGGCGCCGCGGCCGCGTGCGCTTACTATTTGGAGGCTAAACGGTTAAATTGCAGGCATAAAGAGGATTTGATTAAAGAACTCGCCGTCAAAAAGGAGGTGCTATACTCCAGCCGGCCTACGGCGGTGAATTTATTCTGGGCGCTGTCCAGAATGGAAAGGGCGGCGCTAAACGCTGACGGCACTGCTGAAGAGATTAAAAAAATACTGTTGCGCGAGTGTGTTGGAATTATAGAAGAAGATAAGGAATGCTGCCAGAAAATAGGCGAATACGGCGCGGCCTTTTTGGAGAATGCAAAGGGCGTGCTGACCTACTGCAATGCGGGCGCGCTTGCGACCACGGGCCGGGGGACGGCCACGGCTCCAATTTATACCGCATATGGAGCGGGGAAGCGCTTTAAGGTATTTGCCTCGGAAACCAGGCCCCTTTTGCAGGGCGCACGGCTGACCTCCTATGAATTGAGCCGCGCAGGCGTAGATGTTACGTTAATATGCGATAATATGATTTCTGCGCTTATGGGTAAGGGGAAAATAGATGCGGTGCTGGTGGGCTGTGACAGGGTGGCCCTTAACGGAGATACGGCTAATAAGATAGGAACGTCGGGCGCGGCGGTTTTGGCGCATTATTACCATATACCTTTTTATGTCTGCTGCCCGGTTTCTACTATTGACTTTAATTGCCCGAACGGTGAGGGGATAGTTATTGAAGAGCGCCCTGCCTATGAAGTGACAGATATGTGGTACACACATCCTATGGCTCCCGAAACAGTTCCGGTCTGGAATCCTGCCTTTGATGTTACGCCCGCCGCCCTAATCACGGCCTTTGTTACTGAAAAAGGGATTTTTATGCCTGGGGAATTGGATAAGCTAAGAATCTTTGCTTGACTCTGTGAAAATAATATGGTTAATGTATAACTGAGTCCGCGGCTTAAGCATTTTCATAGTGCAGTATGGATATAATAATGATTTCCCGGAGAATGGGAGATTGTAATGGGCATGCAAAGCCTTATGTTGCCAGTGCGCGCATTTAATTCGTGCGAGCATGGTCAGCAAGCGGGAGTTCTGCCGCCTGCTGCCGGTAAATGGGCTTTAAAATTCCTTATCGCATGTTTTCTTGCTTTGTCGTTTTCCAACGGACGCCTAATATGCTTCATATTCTTTCCGGCATTTTCCATAAGTGCTTACAAAATATCATATCAATACAAATCCGGGTTTAGGCATCGCTAAGGCGTTTTTTAATATAATCAGACTGCTATTCATATTTTTGTATTTCATAAGCTGGACAAACTGCTGCCCTTGGAGGGATGTATTGCAACATGCGCGCTCTGGCTGTTTTAATTTGTACAATCAGCAGTTTCTTACGATTACGGAGGTTTTCTGGCTAAATCATCACTATTACCCTAAATTGACAAGGGCATATACGGTCAGGGCAGGGCTGTTTCCGTGTCCTGCTGTGTTGCTTTTCGCTCCGTGTGCGTCCGGTACACATCGTTCAGGCGCCTTGCAGGGCACCCAAACGGCTGCCGTCTGACTCTTCGACCTCCGGCAGTTTGATTTCGGCATTTTCTGCGTCATCGTCAATGGGTGTGCGTTCAGCACACCTCGTTCAGCTTCTTTAAAAATGCCGGACTCAGGCCTTCGGAGGCGTGTATCTCCTTGTCAATTTAGGGCAGGCTGCTTTTGCAGCACTCGACCAGAGAGTATTTTATATAAAGAACCCTCTGCATTGTATGGGCAGAGGGTTTTAAAATACTAATTTGCCATTGGGCTGTCGATGTGCGGTTTTACTTGATTTTCCTGTTCATCTGCCGGTTCTTGGCTTTTTTCTTTTTGTCCAGGACATTTATTGTCACAAGCGCCGCTATTGCTATAGCCACCAGAACCAGTATTACCACAAATCCTATTATAAGTATGTCTATGAGGCCCAGCCCCTCCTGCGGGGTTTCACCTGAAGCGGATGGGGAAAGGGAGTCGGTAGCGGTAGGTGAAAGAGAAGAGGTAGGCGAGGGGGAAGCTGTGGGGGTAGCGTCAGCGCCGCCGCTTACTTCAACGCTTATCATATTGGATACTATCTCAGACGGTTCGGAATTGCCCTCTACCGGGACATATGCGCAGACAAATATTTCCTCCGAATAGCTAAGCTCCATTGTATGCTCTATAGTTTCGGTTGCATCGCTGAGCAGGCTGGAGATGGTGGTGATAAGCTGGTCACGGCTGTCCATAATCTGAATGTCGTTCAGCTCGAAAGCGTTCCGGTTGGTAATTTCTATAGTGATGGTAACGGTGCCCGGACTGTCTAATTGAACTTTGTCGGCAGAAACCGTCAGGCCAAGCTGTATGTCTGTCGGCTCCAGGGGCACCATGTTCACAGTAACGCTTTCATTGGCGCTTACGCTTTGCCCGTCAGGAGACTGGGCCGAAACCGAGTACCTGTAGCTGCGTGTGCTTGTTACCGTTATGCTCACTTCTCCGCTTATGGAATTGCCCGGCGTAAGAGAAGAGACATTGCGCACCTCTCTGTTGGATTCGTTCAATACTCTTATATTGTTAAGGGTCACGTTTCCCGTATTGGTTACGTTAAAATAAAGTTTGGTGGACGAACCGTAGGTTACGTTGGTGTTTGCGACAGTCAGGGTAAATTCCAGCTGAGGCGCATATTTTGTAACGGTTACGGCGCTCGCCTGGCTTTCCCCGCTGTCGTAAGAACTGTTGTAAAGCAGAACAGGGGATACCCTTATATCTCCGCTCAAATTAGCGGTATGGCCGGTTATCGTAACAGTTTCGTCAGGTTCAAGCGGGTTCTGGGCGGAAATGTCGCCGTGCAGAATTGCCGTATTGGTGGATGAGCCGCCTACGGTCATGTTTTCACTTATGGAAATGGAGGTTATATTTACATTGCCGTTATTGTGAATAGTGTATTCAAAATATACGCTGGCCCCGTCCGGCCCCATTGTTGCGTTGCGCTCGCCGTTTACTACTGCAACGGCGGATATTGTGGCGCTGGTCTGAGACTGAATCTCTTCTACGCGGAAAGTGCCGTTATAGGTATGGGATTCTCCTGCGGTAGTATAATCCACATTAAAAGGAATATCAACTCCAATGTCGCTTGCAGAGATATTCATCCTTACAACTATTTCACCTGTAGCGTCTGAACCGTAAGCGGGTATTTCGGCCAGCGTTCCGTTTGGATCTTCTGCATTCCTTATGAACAACTGTATATCCGTCAGCGGGTTGGGAGTATTGTTTGTTATTACTACCGTTACAATTATCTCTTCGGTTGTACCTGCGGCCGGCGGCAGCATGCCCGAAGGCGTTACGTTTACTTCAAAGGTTATATCGTCCTGCGTTACCGGGTCGGCAAGAGCAATGCCGGTTAATACGAGGGAGAGCATCAATACTCCCAGCAGGGCGGCAAAAAGTTTTTTCATAATTCAGGGATTCCTCCTGTGTTTTTTAATTAAGCATAACTAAAATATATTTTACGGTATAAGCTTTTAAATGTCAAGACAGGCTTATTAAAATGTGGATAACAATAAGCCCTTGACAAATTGGAGAATTTATTTGAAAAACCGTCACGCTTCCGCACGGACAAACGCCTCAGCGGCAAGCAGATATGAATATTTGCCCAGCCCGCATATCTGTCCGCGGCATACGGCGGCAAGCACGCTCCTGTGCCTGAATTCCTCGCGCGCGTGTATATTTGACAAATGCACTTCGATGGCCGGGATACCGCTTGCGCTGATAGCGTCCCGTATTGCATAGCTGTAATGGGTGTATGCCCCTGCGTTGATTATAACGCCGTCGTATTTGCCCGCCGCGGCGTGCAGTCTGGAGCATATATCTCCTTCGCAGTTGGACTGATAAAAATCCAGCTGGGCTTTTCCGGCCGTTTCCTGCACCAGCCATGCATTTATGTCCTCCAGCGTTTCATTGCCGTATACGCCAGGCTCGCGCATGCCTGTCATATTGAGATTGGGACCGTTTATTATCAGCAGTTTCATAATTGGCTTACCTCTTTCCAAACTTTGTTAAGTACCTGGCTGTCAAAGTGATTTCCCCAAAGCTCCTGGGATTTTATGGCCTGGTGCCAGAGCATAGTGAGGCCGTTAAGGCATTGTGCGCCCTTTTCTTCGGCCTGGGCCAGAAAAGGGGTTTTTTTAGGATTATATATGCAGTCAAAGGCATAGAAGCATTTAAAATCTGCCTGAGCAGGAAGGGGAGACTGCCCTTTAAGGGTGCCCATGCCTACGGGCGTGGCGTTGACGATTAGGTACCATTCACCCTCCGGCGAAGATGCCTGCGCCGCGCCGGGGACTAAAAGATTTATCTTTTGGGCCAAATCGGACGCATTGCGCCGCGCGGAAATATGCACTTTCGCGCCTGCCAGCGCAAGCTTATAGGCAATAACGTGCGCCGCGCCGCCCGCGCCTATAACCAGCGCTTTTTCGCCCCTTATATTTTCAGCCCAGCCGCTTATGGCGCGCATGAAACCCTCGCCGTCGGTATTTTCTCCTACAAGGCGGTTCCCCTGAGGGATTATGGTATTAATTGCGCCTGTAGCCCTGGCATCTCCCAGCAGTTCGTCCATATGCAGAGCGGCGATATGCTTATAGGGAATTGTAACATTTGCGCCGCTTTCGGTTTTTAACTGCATAAGCTTGCTTTCCAGCATATTGGGAGGAAGCTCGCATAGGCTGTACCGGGCGTTTAAGCCCTGCTCCTGAAAGAGCCGGTTATGTATTATGGCGGAAAAGGAATGTCCCAAATGCTCGCCCAACAGATAATAATTTTTCATATTCCTCCATTAATAAAAAGCAAGACTGCTTTTTCGCAGCTGATTTGTTTGCAGATTGCCATAGGACGCAAAAGCCATTCTGTAAGGGGATTATATTATAACTTGAATATTTTGTCCAGCGCCGGCCGCGCGCCGGAAGGATCCGAGTGTTATGCGCTATGTATGCATTTTTGCGCGCAATATGGACTTTTTTTGCCTGAAAACAGGCATGAATTTTGAAAACGCTTGACAGCCCCGCGCTGCCACATTATAATAATGCAGAAAATGCGTTATAATTTAATGCAGAGAACGCACCCGTGGCCAATATGTGCCTTGTGCCTTGCGGTTTAAGCATTTATGTCACGGGGAGGAAAAACAAGGAGGAATTTTTTATGTCAGTTGTTTCAATGAAGAGCCTTCTGGAAGCAGGCGTCCATTTCGGACATCAGACCCGCAGATGGAATCCCAAGATGGCCCCTTATATTTTTACCGAGCGCAACGGGATCTATATTATAGATCTTCAGAAAACGGTAAAGAAAATAGAAGAGGCCTATAATTTTGTGCGCGAAGCGGTAAGCGAAGGAGAGAGCGTGCTGTTTGTAGGTACTAAAAAGCAGGCGCAGGAATCCATAGAGCAGGAAGCGCTCCGCTGCGGCATGTTCTATGTAAATCAGCGCTGGGCGGGCGGCATGCTCACCAATTTCAAGACCATCCTTACCCGTATTGCACGCCTTAACGCGCTGGAGGAGATGGAAAACAGCGGCCAGATGGCTCTGCTGCCCAAAAAGGAGCAGGCTAAGCTCAATAAGGAAAAGAAAGAGCTTATCAACAACTTCGGCGGCATACGCAATATGGATAAATTGCCCGGAGTTATGTTTGTAGTTGATCCCCGCAAGGAGCATAACGCAATATGCGAAGCCAAGAGGCTGGGCATTGCGGTAGTGGCTATTGTGGATACCAACTGCGACCCGGACGATGCTGATTATGTAATCCCTGGAAATGACGACGCTATACGCGCGGTCAAGCTTATCGCCAGCACTATAGCTAACGCCGTGCTGGAAGCCAGACAGGGCGAATCAATGTATGAGGGCGAAGAAGCCCCCGCTGAGGAAAATGCCGCTGAGGAAGAAAAGCCTGAAGTCAGCGCTGAAACTGCCGCTGAAATTGCGGGCGAAACAGCCGAGCCTGTTCAGGAAGGTTAATTTGGCGCAAGCTGGGGGAAGGCTCATTTCTTCCCCCTTTTTAGAATTCAGAATAGAAAAGCATGGATAAAAGGAGAGTAATTAATTATGGTAACTGCACAGGAAGTCAAAGAGCTGCGCGAGAGAACGGGCGTAGGCATGATGGACTGCAAGCGCGCCCTGGTAGAGGCAAACGGGGATATGGACGAGGCTATTAAAATCCTGAGGGAAAAGGGCCTGGCTGCCGCCGCTAAAAAGGCGGGCAGAATAGCCGCAGAGGGCATTGTTGAAGCTTATATACATCTTAACGGCAAGATAGGCGTTATGGTAGAAGTAAACTGCGAAACAGATTTCGTGGCTAAGACCCCTGATTTTAAAGCTTTTGTTCACAGCATCGCCATGCATATTGCCGCCGCCAAGCCGCTTTATGTAAATAAGGAAGAAGTTCCCCAGGCTGAGATAGAAGCTGAAAAGGAAATTATCCGCGCCCAGGCTTTAAACGAAGGCAAGCCGGAAAAAATTGTGGACAAGATAGTGGAAGGACGTATTTCCAAATATTACAAAGAGGTCTGCCTGATGGAGCAGCAGTATATTCTGGATACTGACACCACCATTGCCCAGATGGTAAACGACCAGGTTGTAAAAGTGGGAGAGAAGATCTCCATACGCCGCTTTGTTCGTTATGAGATGGGCGAGGGCCTGGAAAAGCGCCAGGATAACTTTGCTGAAGAAGTAATGGGACAGATTAAATAATTAAAAAATAAAAAGGCCCGGCCGCTTCATACTATTTTAGTGCGGAGGGCCTTTATTTTGTGCGGAGGTAGTCATGCAACCGGCATATAAGCGTGTTGTAATAAAAATAAGCGGTGAGGCTCTGGCGGGCGAAAACGGTTTTGGAATAAGCGGAGAGACTATTTCAAAGGTGGCCGACCAGATAATCTCTGTGGTGAAGCTGGGCGTGGAAGCGGGCATAGTTATAGGCGCCGGCAATATCTGGCGGGGCCGGCAGGGACAGAATATGGACCGTTCTACGGCTGACCACATGGGTATGCTGGCTACGGTTATTAATTCTCTTGCCATGCAGGATGCCCTGGAGCATAAGGGGTATAAAACAAGGGTTATGACGGCTATAGCCATGAATGAGATAGCCGAGCCTTATATCCGGAGAAAGGCCATGAGCCATCTGGATAAAAAGCTGATAGTGATTTTCGCCTGCGGTACGGGCAATCCCTTCTTTTCTACTGATACTACCGCGGCGCTGCGCGCGGCCGAAATAGAAGCGGACGTAGTTTTAATGGCTAAAAATATAGACGGCGTATATGAATCTGACCCGCGCAAGAATCCTGATGCAAAGCGGTATAAGAGCATACGCTATATGGATGTGCTGGAAAAGGGCATACAGGTTATGGACAGCACGGCTACCAGCCTTTGCATGGATAACGACATACCTCTTAAGCTGTTCGCCCTTAAGGGAGAGGACAGCATACTTAAAGCCGTTTGCGGCGAGGGGAACGGTACGACCGTTTCCAATAAGGTAGAGACTGAATTTTATTAAAATGCTGATCGGCCGCGGACGCTTATATTCGCAGGCAGGATTGCTTGCCCCTGCGCACTAGGCGGAGTGCGGCCCTTTGTTTTTCTTTAAGGCTGCGTGCACTTTTGGGCAGAGGAGATTCAAAGCTTCCTCCTGTTTATTTTACTTGAAATATTTAACGGTATTTGTTATTATATAAATTATAAGAGGCATTCTGTCACCGGCGGCGTCAGAAGCCTGATGGTTATTTTTTCCGCCGGAGAAAAGGAGCATATTTATGGCAGTTGAATTTAATCAGCTTGAGGGTTCGGCCAGAGAAAAAATGGATAAGAGCATTTCTGTTTTCAAAAGCGATTTGGCGACTATACGGGCGGGCCGCGCTAATCCGCAGGTATTGGATAAGATAACGGTGGATTATTACGGAGTTTCCACGCCCATTAATCAGATTGGCAGTATAAACGTGCCCGAACCCCGCATGCTTCAAATTTCGGTTTGGGACGCTTCCATGCTCAAAGAAGTGGAAAAGGCCATTCAGAAGTCGGATTTGGGGCTTAATCCCGTTAACGACGGAAAAACTCTGCGCCTGATTTTCCCTGAGCCTACCGAGGAGCGCCGCAAGGAGCTTGTCAAACAGGTAAAGAAAATGACGGAAGACGCCAAAATTGCCATAAGGAATATCCGCCGGGACGCCAATGAGGCGGTTAAGAAATTCAAAAAGGACAGCGTTATAACCGAGGATGAGGCCAAGCGTACCGAGGATAATATTCAAAAGCTTACCGACGGAAAAATTAAGGAACTGGATACGCTGGCGGCTGAAAAGGAAAAGGAGATAATGTCCATCTGATGGCTGAATATGGCGGAATTAATTACCCGGAGGATATGCCCAGCCATGTGGCCGTTATTATGGACGGAAACGGACGGTGGGCTAAAAGACGGGGTATGCCGCGCACCTTCGGCCATAAGGCCGGAGTTGAGGCAGTCCGCAGGCTGGTAAGGCACTGCGGAGATATTGGCCTGCCCATATTGACGGTGTACGCTTTTTCTACTGAAAATTTTAAGCGGCCTCAGGACGAGGTCGGGGCGCTGATGAATCTGCTGTGCGATTTTATGGCGCGGGATGTGGATACGCTGGCAGCTAACGGCGTGCGGCTGCGCATACTGGGCAATTTAAAGGCTTTTCCGCAAAGAGTGGCCGCCCAGATAGACAAGGCCTTGGAGAAAACCTCGCAGGGCAGGAAAATGCTGCTCAATATTGCGCTGGCTTACGGTGCAAGGGACGAAATAATGCAGGCGGTTAGGAAGGTATGCGCCAAAGTGCTTGCCCAGGGAATAAAACCGGAGGAAATAGATTCAGAATTGTTTGAAAGCTGCCTTTATACTGCCGGCATTCCTGATCCCGACCTTATAATACGCACAAGCGGCGAAGAGAGACTTTCCAATTTCCTGCTTTACCAGGCAGCCTATTCGGAGCTTTATTTTACCGATGTTGCCTGGCCGGATTTTACGCCTGAGCATTTTGATGCCGCGCTTGCGGAATATAAAAGCCGCGTGCGCAGATTTGGAGGAATTTGAATTTGGCGGGTAGAGTTAGCAAGGAAAGAATTATTACCGGCGCTCTGCTTATATTGTTTTGCGCCGCGGCCATAATCTTAGGCGGCTGGGTTGCCTTAATCTGCGCATACATATGCCTTTTAGCTACTACGATTGACGCGCTGCGGGCATTTAAAAGCGCGGGCTATAAGGTGCTTTGGCCGATAGTGTTTGCGACTGCCGTTTTAATGCTGCCTGCGTATACCCTTCTTGAATTGACGGGCGTCTGTATTTTAATGGCAGTGAGCGTGGTTTTGACTCTTTGCGCCGCTGTGTTTGTGCGTAAAAGTGACTTTCTGGACGTTATGCTTACGCTGTTTCTGCTTATGTATCCCGTGCTGCCTGCTTCCATGCTTTTGTTTATTGCCTGCGGCAGCAATCAGGATATGGCGCAGGTTTTTTTGGCAATGACGGTTATACTGCCCAGCGCCTGCGACAGCGCGGCGTATTTTATAGGCATAGGGCTGGGAAAGAAAAAACTTTGTCCTGAGATAAGTCCTAAAAAGACGGTTGCGGGATGCGTAGGGGCTTTTATAGGCGGCACACTTTTCGGGTTGATTATGGGGCTGATAGTTAATAAGTTTTTTTGGCAGGGCATACCTGTGGCGCATTATGTAGTAATTGGGTTTGCAAGCGGGTTCTTTTCACAGGTTGGGGATCTTTCGGCCAGCATGCTGAAGCGTTTCTGCGGCATTAAGGATTTCGGCAGATATCTGCCCGGTCACGGAGGCGCATTGGACAGGCTGGACAGCATAATAATTAACGCTGTGCTCATATTTATTTACAGCAGGATAATGAATTTTCTATAAGGTTGAGATATGATTAACTTAGTTATATTAGGCTCTACGGGCTCTATAGGCACGCAGGCTCTTGCCCTGGCGGACATGCACCCGGAGCTTATTAAAATACGCGGTCTTGCGGCAAATAGCGGCGGCGAGGCTTTTAAACGGCAAATAGCCAAATATAAGCCGGATTACGCGGCTTTAGCCAATAAAGAAGCCGCGGCCGGCTTGAATTTTGAGGGTGTGCATATTTTAAGCGGGCCCGAAGGGATATGCGAACTGGCCAGCCTTGAATGTGCAGACGTAGTATTGGTGGCTGTTGTTGGCATAGCCGGGCTGGACGCCGTGCTTGCGGCGCTGAAGGCGGGCAAGCGGGTAGCTCTGGCCAACAAGGAGGCGCTGGTAGCCGGCGGGGAATGCGTAATGAGGCTGGCGGGAGGAAGAGCGGGCGAGAGGCTGCTGCCCGTGGACAGCGAGCATTCGGCCATATTTCAATGTCTTAATGGTGAAAATATCGGCTCTTTGGAGCGCTTGATTCTGACAGCTTCGGGTGGTCCGCTGCTTAATTATACAGGCAGCTTAAAGGATGTAACTGTTGAACAGGCCCTTTCTCATCCTAATTGGAGCATGGGCCCTAAGATAAGCGTGGACAGCGCAACCTTAATGAATAAGGGGCTGGAGGTCATAGAAGCGCGCTGGCTGTTTGATGTGCCGGGGGAGAAAATAGAGGTTTCCATACATCCTGAAAGCATAGTGCATTCCATGATTGAATTTCGGGACGGCGCAGTAATGGCCCAGCTGGGATGTCCTGATATGAGAGTGGCCATAATGTATGCTTTGACTTACCCGCAAAGGCAGCCTACGGGCGTAGACAGGCTGGATTTCGGAAGGCTTTTGAATCTAAGCTTTTTGCCGCCCGATACCGGGCGCTTTCCGTGTTTAGAGCTTGCTTATCAGGCTTTAAAAATGGGAGGGACAGCGCCGGCGGTGCTTAACGGGGCCAATGAGGAGGCTGTTAAGGCATTTTTAGGTAAAAGAATAGGCTTTGGTGATATTCCGGTGATTATAGAGCATACTATTTCAAGAGTGGGGACAATGCCGGCGGAGGATGTAGACGCAGTGCATGAAGCGGACAGGGCTTCGAGGATTGTCGCAGGGGAAATAATTAAACAATTAGGATTCGGAAGCTGAGGGGTTTGCGGCTGGCCGGACGGGAAGTTGAGGCGTTGTAATGAGTAGTTTATTGTATATACTTATTGCCATTCTTATTTTGGGCGTGCTCATTATCGTGCATGAGCTGGGGCATTATACGGTAGGCAAGCTGTTAAAATTCCGTATAACTGAATTTGGCATAGGCTTTGGGCCCAAGCTGTTTTCCTGGGGCAAGAAGGAGACCAAATATTCGGTGAGGGCCCTTCCGCTTGGCGGATTTGTAGCCTTTGCGGGCGAGGATGAGGATGCCCCGGATGACCCGCGGGCCATGAATAATATGCCGTGGTATAAGCGGCTGCCGGTGCTTTTTGCAGGCGCGGGATTTAATATTATATTTGCTCTGCTCACATGCTTCATTGTAATATGCATAATGGGCAAGCAGCTGCCTGCGCCTGTTATCTCCAGTGTAGCTGAGGACGCTCCCGTACAGCAGCAGGCTTTGCAGCAGGGCGATATAGTAACGGCGGTAAACGGCGTGTCTGTAGGCAGCTATGACGAGTTTAAGGCCCAGCTTGACAAATGGGCGGAGGAAGGCCAGCTGGATCTAACTCTTACTGTTGATAGAAACGGCCAGAGCGTACAGGTGCCTGCGCTGTTATATGAGAGTACGGATGAAGAGGGAAATACGGCCATTAAGCTGGGCGTGACCATTACTTATAATACAGTTCCGATACCTGTTGGCGAGGCGATAGGAGAAACTTTCAGCACCAGCTGGGAGCTTACTAAAGAGATGTTCAGATTTTTGGGCCGGCTGTTTACGGGCAATGCCAGCATACAGGATGTTAGCGGACCGATAAGCACAATAGGAATCATGTCCGATACTATTTCAGTAGGCGTGGAATCGGCGGGCGCACAGGGAGCGCTGTTGATGATTTTGCAGCTTTGCTGGTTGATAGGACTGAATCTGGCGATATTTAATCTTCTGCCCATTCCCGCGCTGGACGGCGGGCGCATGGTGTTTGTCATTATAGAGGCTATAAGAAGAAAGCCTATTAATAGAGAACTGGAAGCAAAGATACATGCCATAGGCTTTATGGTGCTTATAGGGCTTGTAATAGTCCTGGAGATAGCAAGGGCAATTATTCTTTAACGCGGGGGATATCCATATGGAATTCAAACGCGCCGAAACGCGCGAAGTAAATATAGGCGGGGTAATAGTTGGCGGCCGGAATAAAATCGCAGTTCAGTCTATGACCAATACCGATACGACGGATGCGGAGAAAACTGCCGCGCAGGTAAAAGCGCTGGCGGACGCTGGATGCGATATTGTGCGGGTGGCTGTGTATAATAAAGCCTGCCTGCCTGCGTTAAAGGCTATAAAGGCGGCTTCGCCTGTTCCTATAGTAGCGGATGTGCATTTTGATTACAGGCTGGCCGTAGGAGCGATAGAAAACGGCGCGGATAAATTAAGGATTAATCCAGGCAATATAAGCAGGCCTGAGCATATAGAGCTTGTGGCTCACTGTGCGAGAATGCATAAAGTACCTATACGGGTGGGCGCAAATTCAGGGAGCCTGGAAAAGGAACTGCTTTCCCGCTACGGTGTTGGGCCCAAGAGTGTATGCGCAAGCGTGGAAAAGAATGTGCGCCTATTAGAAAAGCAGGGTTTTGACAACATTGTGCTTTCAGCTAAATGCTCTGATGTAAGAATGATGACTGCCTGTTATGAAATGCTTTCAAAGCAATTTAATTATCCCTTGCATTTGGGCGTAACCGAAGCAGGAGGATATGAAGCGGGTACTGTTAAGAGCGCTGTGGGAATAGGCGCGCTTCTTTTAAAGGGAATAGGGGATACTATTCGTGTTTCCCTGACGGGGAATCCTATTAAAGAAGTATCCGTAGCCCGCAGTATTCTTATGAGCCTTGGCCTGTTAAAAGAGGGAATAGAAATTATATCCTGTCCGACATGCGGACGTACCAGGGTAAATGTCGAGGGTATGGTAAACGAGGTTATGGAGAGGACAAAGGATATTAAAACTCCCATTACCGTGGCGGTAATGGGCTGTGTGGTAAACGGTCCCGGAGAGGCGCGGGAGGCGGATATAGGCATAGCCGGCGGGGACGGCCGGGGAGCTGTGTTTAAAAAAGGCGAATTGTTATGTACGGCGGAGCAGGATAAACTGGTAGATATATTAGTAGAAGAGATACATAATATTCAGAAGGAAAGGCAGGAAGGGCCTTTTTAAAATTGGGTTTTAATTCCGCGCAGGCGGTTTAATTTAATGCCGGAAAAGCTTATATGCCGGGGGGGGCGGCGCGCGCGCCGGCCTCCGGCCGGCCGAGCCAGGGAAATGATTAAAAGAAAACTCGCTTTCTTTTAATCATTTCCCTGGCTGCATATTGGCGCCCTTAGGGCGCCAATATGGCGCGCGCCGCCCCATTGCACAAACTAAGTTCCCCTGGCATTAAATTAAGCCGACTGCGCGGAATTAATTGCCTGGATATTTTATTATACAGCCAATTAGCATATACTAACTCGCGCTGCAATGCAGCGGCGCCGATAAAAAACAGGCTGATGTGTTTACTAATACTAATTTTTTAAAAGCAAATCACTAAACAAAAATTTTTATTTTCAGCTCTTATTGAATTTGTATATGCCGTAAAATGCCGAAACACAGGCCATTTTCCCTTTTTCAATCCTGAACCGGCGGATAAAAGGCGGCAATCCAGAGGATTTTTTCAATAAAAACCATGCAATTTTTAATTGACACGCAGGTGCGGCATAAATATAATGTTACAGGGTTGCTGGTTTAGCAATTATAAACCTAAAGTTTATAATAATGAGATTCGAGGAGAGCGCTGTTATGCAGATAGGAGAAAAAATAAAACAGCTCAGACTGCAGCACAGGCTTACACAGGAGGAACTGGCCAACAGGTGCGAGCTGTCTAAAGGTTTTATATCCCAGCTTGAAAGAGATTTAACCTCCCCAAGTATTGCCACCCTTATGGATATACTGGAATGCCTGGGGACTAACCTCAAGGATTTTTTCAGCGAGAGCGCTGAGGAAAAGCTGGTTTTCGGACCGCAGGACTATCCGGTAAAGGAGGATGACAGCGGTTCTATTACCTGGCTGGTGCCCTCGGCTCAAAAGAACAGCATGGAGCCTATTTTGGTGACAATAAATCCCGGAGCCAGCCTGGAAGAGGACGACCCTCACGAGGGAGAGGAGTTTGGTTATGTGCTTTCGGGGAAGATAGTGCTGCATCTGGGCAATTCTCAGAAAAAGTGCCGCAAGGGGGACAGTTTCTATTTCAAGCCCACTATGCCGCATTATATTGAAAATCCGGGTAAGACTCCGGCGTTGCTGCTTTGGGTGTCTACGCCGCCTAGCTTTTAAATTTTTAGGAGATTGTGTAAATGGAGCAGTTAAAGCTTATAGAGTTAAAAAATATATCCAAAGCTTTCGACGGGGATATGGTTTTGGAAAATTTAGACCTTTATATACTCAAAAATGAGTTTATAACTCTGCTCGGCCCCAGCGGCTGCGGCAAGAGCACGCT
>OMGY01001088.1_pt1 | contig 27049 bp, 22 predicted proteins | sample 1674461 | NCBI WGS metagenome assembly OMGY01 (sample SAMN05578579, study PRJEB25193) | human gut metagenome | biome: Human Microbiome; feature: human-associated habitat; material: feces | host: Homo sapiens | place: USA:Birmingham
CGCCGATCAGTTCCCCGATGCCGGGCACCAGCAAATCCGCCGCCGCCACCGTCTTGCCGTCGTCGTTCTGCTTCATGTAAAACGCCTTGATTTCCTTGGGATAATCGGTCAGGAACACCGGCTTTTTAAACACGGTTTCCGTAAGATACCGCTCGTGCTCGCTCTGCAAATCTTTGCCCCAGAAAATATTCTTGTCGTCGAATTCGTTTGCGTGCTCTTTTAAAATCTCAATCGCCTCGGTGTACGGCAACCGCACGAAATCGTTTTCCGTAACGTTTTTCAGCCGTTCCAGAAGCCCCGTATCCACAAATTTATTCAAAAAATCCAGCTCGTCTTTGCAGGTTTCTCCGACGTACGAAATAATGTATTTCACCATCGCTTCCGCCACGTCCATATCCCCCGCAAGGTCGCAGAACGCCATTTCCGGCTCTATCATCCAGAATTCCGCCGCATGCCGCGCCGTGTTGGAATGTTCCGCGCGGAACGTCGGTCCGAACGTGTACACGTTGGAAAAAGCCATTGCGTACGTTTCCGCGTTCAGCTGCCCCGAAACGGTAAGCGAAGCTTTTTTCCCGAAGAAATCCTGCTTATAATCGGGCGCTTTGCCGCTCTTTGCCAGCTCTTCGAGGGGCAGCGTGGTTACCTGAAACATCGCGCCCGCGCCTTCGCAGTCGCTGCCCGTGATAATGGGCGTATGCACGTACACAAACCCGCGCTCGTTAAAAAACTTATGAATGGCGAACGCCGCTTCGCTGCGGATTTTAAACACCGCCGAAAAGAGATTCGTCCGCGGGCGGAGATGCGCGATTTCCCGTAAAAATTCCACGGAATGGCGCTTTTTCTGCAGCGGATAATCGGGCGAAGATTCCCCCTCCGCAACGATTTTTTTCGCCTTGATTTCGTAAGGCTGCTTATTTTCGGGCGTAGCTACCACTTCGCCCGTAACGAAAATCGCCGCGCCCACGTTCTGATGCGCTATCTCGTCGTAATTTTCCAGCGTGGCGCGTTCAAACACGATCTGCGTGTTTTTAAAGCAGCTGCCGTCGGAAAGTTCGATAAATCCGAACGCCTTGGAATCGCGCACCGTCTTGATCCAGCCGGCAACGCCAACCGTTTTGCCGGCGTACGCCGCTACGTCCGCGGCGATTTTTTTCAGTTCGATTCTGTCCATAATCGTCTTTCTCCCGTACCGCGACTTTTCGCCGCGGCAAGTCGTATGATATTTATACCTAAGTATTATAACATTTTTTCAAAGAAAACACAATCGTTTCACGGAAAAAAGTTCGCACTTTTCGATTTTTCGAAAAAAATATTTTATAATTCTTTATCGATTCCGGTCGAAGCTTCGAGTTTTAAGGCGATTTTCACGGTATTTTTCCCTTGCGCCGTCATCGGAAAGCGACTTCTGTCCGCCGCCCGTTCTTTGCAAAACGAAGCCGCCCGCTCCTTGCTTTCCCCTCCGGTCGGACTTAACCTGTTTCGTTAAGCCGGCATTTTTCCTGCCCGCCCGCCGTTATTTTCATTTCGGCGACGTCGCATACTTTATTTCACGGCGCGTCCTTTTCCTCACCGTTTTCTTCCGTCTTTCCCGCCGCGACCTCCGCTTTCTTTACCGCTACGCCGTAAATACCCCGTACGGGCGCATAGCTGTCCGAAAACAATTTCTCCCGGCAAATCAGTCTGCCGTTCTCGTACGTTTCGCGGTACAGCACGCTTTTTATTCCCTCTTTCGGCGCGCGCAACCAGATTCTCCCCTCGCCGTCCGCAGGCAAGCCCGCCGCTTCCTTTGCCGAAAGTTTTTTCTCTTCCGCTTCGGGCGGAGGCGTGCGCCCCGTGATTTTCCCGCACAGCGCATACGTCCGCCGGCTTCTCGTGCCGTAAAACGTAACCGTAACTCTCTTGCCGGCGCACACCGCCCGAAGATACACCGGGTACGCAAACGGATTGACGATTTTCAGATCGCACCGCGACGAAACCGCGGCGTCCCGCGAGGCGGGCACATACGAAACGGAAAGCGAATGATTCCTGCGTTCCGTAACGTTCAGCCCCGATAAAAGCGCGGCGTTGAAAAGCGTGGTGCTCGCCTGACACACGCCGCCGCCCACACCCGAAATAAATTCGCCGCTCTGAATGATTTTCGCCTCTTTGAATCCGCGTGCCGCCGTGCGTTCTCCCACCGTTTTGTTAAAGGAAAGCGCCTCGCCGCCCTCCAGCGTAACGCCGTTTAAAAACGAAGCGGCAAGTTCGATATTGCGGCACCTGTTCCCGCCCGAAGAGGAATATTCCGTCGTATACGAAGCCAGTTTTTCCGTGCATTTCAGCGCGTCTTTCATCGTAAACGAAGCGCGCGCCGTCCGCGCGTATTTCCGCATATCCAGCCGCGGAAATTCATATCCGTGTTCCTTTAAATCAAGCGAAGAAAGCGCGCTTTCCAGCGCCCGCGAAAATTTTTCCCGATCGATCAGCACGCCGTCTTTTTCTCTCTCGTACGAAAATCCGTTTTTATCGAAAATCACGCGCGCGTTTTTCACGGGAATTTCCGCGGCGGCAATCAGCCGTTCCGCCCCCTCGCCGAAAAGACGGCAGCGCATTTTCGTTTCGTATCTTCCGCCCCGCTCCGCGCGCGAAAAAATCTCTTCCAGGTCGTCGTCAAATCCTATTTCGCACGGAGAAACGATTTCCGTTCCCTCCGCCGTATCGGCATACAGGCAGGGAATCCTGCGCCTTTCCTCCGCGCGGATTTGTTCGAACGCCGTCCTTTTTTCCTTTCCGCCCACGTCTACGCCGCATACGCACACCCCCGCGGGGAAATATTCCCTCGTTTCTATCCCCGCCGCCTGCGCCGTGCGCTCCGCATAAAATTCGTTTGAAAAACGCCCGTTTTCCCGCACGATAAACGGAAAAAACAGAAACAAAAACGCAAACGCCATAAAAATCGCCGCCGAAAAAACGCTCCCCGTAAGGAGCGCGCTTTTTCGCTTTGAAAATTCCGTTTTTCCGCCGAACATTTTCCCGCCGTATCCGCGCATAGCTTTTCCGCCTCCGCTATATATACTGCGCGGTTTCAGCGTAAAATATGCCCGTCGTCGATGCGGATTTTATTCGCTTCTTTTCCGTACAGAGCGCGCTCGGCATGCGTGCAGGTAACAATCGTCTGCAGCCCGTCTATCCGCGATACCAGTTTTTTGCGCCGCAGCGTGTCCAGCTCGCTCATCACGTCGTCTAAAATCAACACGGGGTATTCCCCCGCCACTTCCCTGAAAATTTCCACTTCGGCAAGTTTCAGAGCCAGCGCCGCCGTACGCGTCTGCCCCTGCGAAGCGTACCCCCGCGCCTCTTTGCCGGAAATCACGAACGAAATGTCGTCCCGATGCGGTCCCACCGTGGTATACCCCAGCCGTCTGTCCTTTTCGTACGAATTTTTCAGCCGCTTTTTCAGCCGTTCCGCTATCTCCTCTTCGTCGCCCGTATACGTCTGGTCGGGCGTCAGCGAAAGCGTCTCTTTTCCGTCCGTCAGATAGGCGTGCGTATCCGCCGCGTACGCCACCAGCCTCGCCAGAAACTCTCTTCGTTTCACGGCAATCGCCGCGGCGTAACGGCAAAGCTGCTCGTCCCACACGGGCAGCGTGGCGGCCACCGTCCCGTAATCGGGATTTTTCAATAAAGCGTTCCGCTGATCGAGTATCCGCATATACCTGAGAAGCGCGGTGTAATACGCCGGCGACGTCTGCGAAACGGACATATTGATAAACCGCCTCCGCTCGTCCGGACCGTCCTGTATCAGCCTCAGCTCCCCCGGCGAAAAGAACACGCTGTTGATATGCCCCATCAGATCCGCGCTCTTCGTCAGCTTCGTGCCGTTCACGTACAAAGCGCGCTTGTTTTCCGAAATATCCGCTTCAATCGTAACGCGCCCGTAACGGTTTTCCGCCTCGGCTTTGATTTCCGCCGTTTCCGCCCCGATGCGAATCAGCTGTTTATCGTGGCGTATGCGCAAAGACGAGCCGGTGCAAAGATAAAACACCGCCTCGGCGCAGTTGGTTTTGCCCTGCCCGTTTTTGCCGAACAGCACGTTCAGCCCGTCCGAAAAAACAAAGGTTTCTTCGCTATAATTTCTGAAATTGCGGAGAGTGAGAGATCTGATCTGCATAATAATTTTGCCCGAAATCGAAAAACGGCGGCAAAAACACTTTCTTTTCCGCGCGTTTTGTATTATAATTATAGCAGAAAATTTCAAAAAACACAAAGAAAAAACGCGCGGCTGCACAAAAACTATGCAAAAAAAGAGAAAAATCCGCGCAAGGAGGAAATCGTTTTGGCTGAAAAATCGCAGGTACTCTATTTATGGAAGCTGATCCGCGACAGGATTCAGAACGTCATACCGCCCGTCGTGTTCGATACGTTCATCAAAGATCTCGAACCGGAGGACGTCATCGGCAGAAAAATCATTTTAAAAGCGCAGACGGTGATGACGGCGGATACCATCGTAAAAAAACACTCCGCCGCCATCAACGACGCCGTGGAAAAGGCGAACGTCGGATTAGACGGCTTCCGCATGTACGTGGAAAATTCGGTAGCGTACCCTCTCGAAGGAGAGGAGGACTTTTCCGATTCCTTCCGCACGGTGCCGCTCAATAAAAATTATACGTTCGATTCGTTCGTGGTAGGCAGCGGCAACAAATTCGTGTATGCCGCCGCAAAAGCCGTGGCGGAACACCCCGGCGATAATTTCAACCCCCTCTTCATTTACGGCGAATCGGGCTTGGGCAAAACCCACCTTCTGCAGGCAATTGCCAATTACGTGGCGGAACACGATCCCGCAAAGCACGTTTTATACACCACCTGCGATAACTTTCTCAACGAATTCATCGATTCGATGATTGCGGGGAAATTTTCCTCGCGCGATAAAAGCACAAGGTTCCGCAACCACTACCGCGGCGTGGATATTTTAATGATCGACGATATCCAGTTTCTCGCGAAAAAACCGGGCGTGCAGGAAGAATTTTTCCACACCTTCAACGAGCTTTTCTCGCAGAACAAACAAATCGTTTTAACGTCCGATCGTCCTCCGAAAGAAATCGCCACGCTGGAAGAGCGACTCCGCACCCGTTTCGAAGGCGGACTCATCACCGACGTGCAACCGCCCGATACCGAAACGAAAATCGCCATTTTAAAACGCAAAGCCATGGAAAAACGCTGCTTTATCCCGGACGAAGTGCTGGAATATCTCGCCGGCGATTCCGGGCACGACGTGCGCACGCTGGAAGGCAGGCTCAACAAAGTGATTTTCGCCTCGAAACTGCACGAAGAGCCCATCTCCCTCTCGCTCGCCCGCAAAGCGCTCAACGAATCCGTGCGCGAAAGCGGCGAAGAAAAAGAGGACGTTACCCCCGAATCCATCATTTCGGCGGTCTGCTCCTATTATAAATGCCGCAAAGAAGACCTGCTCGGCAAAGGCAAAAAAGCCGACCTCGTACGCGCGCGGCAAATCTGCGCGTATTTAATGTGCGAACTTCTCTCCCTCCCCCTCGTTTCCGTAGGCAACTTAATGGGCGGCAGAGATCACACCACCATCATGTACTCCCGCGATAAGGTGGAAGATTTAATCCGCCTCAACGAAAAAATCGCCAAGGAAGTCGACGACGTGAAAAACGCCGTGTACAAGCGTTGAAAAACGCTCCGCTTTTTCGCAAAAATTAAAAACAACGATAAAAAACCATGAAAGACTTTGAAGAATATACCGCCGACGCGGTTGTCATCGGCGGCGGACACGCGGGCGCGGAAGCCGCGCTGGCGCTCGCACGCACGGGCGTCGATACGGTGATGCTCACCCTGAATTTAGACGGCATCGGCTTTCTGCCCTGCAACCCCTCGATCGGCGGCACGGCGAAGGGGCATCTCGTGCGCGAAATCGACGCGCTCGGCGGCGAAATGGGCGTCGTCGCCGATAAAACGGCGCTGCAGATGCGCATGCTCAACGCGGGCAAAGGCGCGGCGGTGCAATGCCTGCGCGCGCAGACGGATAAAGCGGCGTACCACCGCGAAATGAAGCGCGTGCTCGAAAACGCCGAAAATCTGCGTATCCTGCAGGCGGAAGCGGCGGAAATTCTCACGGAAAACGGCGCGTGCGCCGGCGTAAAAACCACGTACGGCGGCATTATCCGCTGCCGCGCCGTCGTCGTCTGCACGGGCGTATATTTAAATTCGCAGACGATTACGGGCGAACTGGTGCAAAAAAGCGGACCGAACGGCTTTTCCCGCGCCACCTATCTCACGGATTCTCTCGCCCGACTCGGCTACAAAATCCGCCGTTTCAAAACGGGCACGCCCGCGCGCGTGGACGGCAAAACGGTAAACTTCGCCGCGTGCGAAGAACAGAAAGGCGACGAAAAAGGCTACGCTTTCTCGTTTATGACAAGCGCTCCGCCGAAAAACACGGCTTCGTGCCACCTCACCTACACCAACGCGATTACGCACAAAATCATTCTCGATAATCTCGATCGTTCCCCCCTCTACAACGGCGCCATCACCTCCACGGGCCCCCGCTACTGCCCGTCCGTAGAAACGAAAATCGTACGTTTCAAAGATAAGGAACGCCACCAGATTTTTCTGGAACCGGAAGGCGCGGACACTTCGGAAATTTACGTACAGGGCATGAGCACTTCCATGCCGCACGATATCCAGCGGCAGATGTACGCCTCGGTGGCGGGGCTGGAACATGCGGACATCGTGCGCTACGGCTACGCCATCGAATACGACTGCATCGATACGCTGGACGTCCTCCCCACGCTCGAATTCAAAAAGGTATCGGGCGTGTACACGGCGGGGCAGATCAACGGCACTTCCGGCTACGAAGAAGCGGCGGCGCAGGGCTTGATTGCCGGTCTGAACGCCTCTTTGAAGCTTCGCGGCAAGCCACCGCTCGTCCTCAGGCGCGATCAGGCGTATATCGGCGTTTTAATCGACGACCTCGTTACCAAAGGCACCGACGAACCCTACCGCATGATGACTTCCCGCGCGGAATACCGCGTTTGCCTCCGTCAGGACGATTCCGATTTCCGTTTAACCCCGCTCGGCTACGAATGCGGACTCGTAAGCGAAGAACGCTATCGAAAATACTTGCGGCGCAAACAGACCTACGAAAAAGCGCTCGCGCTGCTCGATAAAAAAATCGAACGGGAAAAGTGTCTGGATTTGTTGCAGAAACACGGTTACGAACCGCCTCACTGCGCGCTGTCGTTCGCCGATTTAATCCGCCGCAACGTATCTCTTTCCGAAATTTTCGAAGAATACGCCGAAGATTTGCCGGAAGAAGCCAAGGAACTCCCGTCGGACGTTCTGGAATCGGCGGAAATTTCCGTAAAATACGGCGGCTACGTCAAACAGGCGGAAGAACAGATCGCGCGGGCGAAAAAACTGGAAGAAAAATCTCTTCCCGCAAACATCGATTATTCGTCCATCGAAGGCTTGCGGCTGGAAGCGCGGGAAAAATTAAACCGCGTCCGCCCGCTGAATCTGGGGCAGGCAGGGCGCATTTCCGGCGTAAACCCTGCGGATATCGCCGTTTTGATGGTCTATCTTTCCCGCTGACGGACGTCCGAAAGCAGCATACAAAAAATTCAAAAAAAGCCCCGACGGAAGATTTTCCGTCGGGTTTTTTGAAGATTCATTTACTTTTCCGCTGCCGAAATGCGCTTATACATATCCTGCATCTGCGCGTCGATTTCGGCGATTTTCTGCGAACATTCCAGCATCTCTTCGTTGATGCCTTCGGGCAGCTTCGATTTATCCGCCTTATACCGCACGTCGTGTTCGAGGCTCGCCCAGAAATCCATCGCAATCGTGCGTATCTGCACTTCCGCCAGCACGTATTCCGTACGGTCGGATAAATACACGGGCACTTTGATGTCGAGGTGCAGCGAACGGTACCCGTTATAGTTGGGCGTTTTTATGTAATCCTGCCGCTTCACAAGTTCGAGGTCCGTCTGCCTCAGCAACATTTCCGCCACGGCGTACACGTCGTCGATATAGTTGCACACCACCCGTACGCCCGCCACGTCGTTCACGTTCTTCTTCGCCGATTCTATGGTAACGGGCACGCCCTTTTTAATCAGTTTCGCAATGATGCTGTCCGCCGATTTCAGCCGGCTCTCCACGTGGTGTATGGGGTTCCGCGCGTATAAAACGTTGAATTCGTTGTTTAAAACTTCCAGTTTCAGTTTTAAAAGCCGCACCGCCGAATCGTACAGATTCTGCATTTCAAGAAACTCGTGCGAGCCGTAAAACGAAGATATGTCCCCGTTCCTGCCGTTTTTGCTTTCGTACATAAGCCGCCTCCCCTCGTTCGTCTTTTCCAGTATAACACACTTCGGGAAATTTTTCAAGCAATCGCGCCGCCGTACGAAGTTTTTACGCCGCTTTTTTCATCTTTTTCACGGGGGACCACGCGTTCGTCAGATACAATATCACGGCATACACCGCTTCCGCCGCCCACGAAATCGCCCAGCCGAGGTAAAACCCGTTCATGCCGTATTTCGCAATGAAAAGCGCCGAAGCCGCATAGCGCACCGTCGCGCCCCACAGCGTGGAAGTAAATAAGCACACGGAAGCCTTCGTGCCGCGGAACAGCGCATGGAACAAATTGTTCGTGCCGTATAAAATCATCATCGGCGCATACACGCGCGCAAACAGCACCGCGTAATTTTTCGTGATTTCGCTCGCGTCCTCCTTGAAAAACAGCGAACATACCTGCTGCGGGAAAATCGCGCAGACCAGCAGAAACGGCAGCGAAAACGCCAGCCCCTGTATCGCCCCCGCGCCCAGTCCCTTTTTGATTCGGTCGTATTTTTTCACGCCCATGCACTGCGCCGCATAATTCGAAAGCGCCTTCGAAGAATTGCTGTACACCGCGCCTATCAGGTTAAAAATCGTCAGCGCCACGGAATACGCCGCGGGCGCCTCTTTTCCCAGCCCGTTCACCAGCGGAGATAATAAAAGCGACGATAAATACATCACCATCTGCTGCGCCATGTTCGGCATCGAATAGGCAAACGATTCGCCGAACTCCTGCGCTTTCGCCGAAAATTTCTCGTCCGCAACGCCCATCTCTTTATAGCAGGAACGCAGCTTGAAAATATACAGTATATCCACCGCTACCCCCGCGAAAACGGAAGAAATCGCCAGTCCGCGCACCCCCATGCCCATCTTTACCAGCAGAATATTTCCGCCGATATTCAGAACGGTTGCCGCCACCGACATCCACAGCTGAAACCCGCCGATGCCGAAAGCGTTTAAAATGCACAGAAACGAATGATTGAACACGATGAAGCACAGCCCCGCCACGTACACGGAATAATACGCGTACGCCTCTTCCGTCAACGCCTCTTCCACGTTCAGCAGACGGAAAATCTGCTTATGAAAACCGAGGCATACCGCCACCATCACGGCGGTGAACGCCAGCTGAATCGCAAACGAAAGCGCTACCGCGCGGCGGATTTTCCGATATTCTCCGGAACCGAACAGCTTGGCGATATAAATGGAAAAACCCACGCCGTATCCCCAGTACACCGAGGATAAAAACGTGGTGAGCGGCGAAGTTACGCCCGTCGCCGCCAGTCCCGTTTCGCCGATCAGTTTTCCCGCAATCGAAGTATCGATGATTCCGTACATCTGCGAAAGCAGCCCCGAAAGCACCATGGGCAATCCGAATAAGAAAAACGTCTTGTATACGTTTCCGCTCGTCAGATCTTTCATTTTTTCGCCTCGTTCTCTCCTTTTTTCTTCCACAATTTTTCCAAAGCAGGCACCGCAAACGATAATACCGTCGCCAACGCCGAAAGCGCCAGCAGCAATAAAAACACGCCGTTCCAGCCCGATTTATCGGCAATCGCGCCCAGCCCGTAGGCGCTGATCGTACTTCCGACGTACGCCGAGCCGTTTAAAATTCCCGCCATTTTTCCCGATTCGTACTTTTCCCGAAGCAACATCGGCGCCACGCTCGTCAGCGCGCCGTTCACCGAATGGGCAAACAGCGAAACGCCCCCGAACAGCGCCACCGTCGCGCCGCCCGCGGCGGCGCCCGTGTTTCCGCTTCGCAATATCGCCGTAATGCCCGCCACGGCAAACGTTTCCGCCAGATAAATCACGCCGCACAGAATAAGAAAATTTCCGATTTTTTTATGCAGCCAAAGCGCCAGCGCGCTGCCGCCCATGCCAAGCAGCGGCAAAACCAACGTCAACGTCAGAGAAAGCGAATTGCCGTATCCGAACGACGTCTTTAAAATTTCCGGCACCCACGTGTTCAGCCCGTCTTTAATCAGATTGACAATCGCCGCCAGCACTCCGGGCACGATAAACACCGCCGCAAGGTCCCATCCGCGCACGCGCGCTTTCCGCCGCGTCCCGGCGTCCGCTTCTATTCGCCCGACCTGCCCGGTTTTTGCCGTTTCTTCCGCGCGTTCCGCGTTCCTCGCGCTTTGCAAAGGTTTCGTCAGTCCGTCGTAAACAAAAAACCAGCACGCCGCAAACGCCCCCGCAAGAACCGCCGCAAACAAAAACGCCGCCCGAAACGTCGCAATCTTCATAAACAACGCGCTCGTCCCGTACGAAATACAGGTTCCTATCGCCACCGACATGCTCATAAACAGCACGCCCTGTTTCAGATATCCGTCGCTGAGGTGCGCCGCAAGAACGGATACCAGCGACGACCACAACACCGAAAGCGCCGCGCCGTTTATCAGCCACAACCATTTGTACGCCGCAAACGCGGGCGAAAAGAACAGAAACGCGTTCATCGCCGCCGAAATCAACAGCGCCGCCGCAATACAGTACTTTTTGTTATAACGCCTGCACAGCAGTCCGTTCACCACCTGCCCCGCGCCGTACGCAAAAAAGTAAAACGTACCCGCCAGTCCCGCGGAAGCATTGTCCGCGCCGTAATATTCGCGTATCGCCACAATATTCGCATTGTAGCTGTAGCGCGAAACGTAGCTTACCGTATAAGCGAAAACGCACATAAAAATCAGCCATACCTGTAATTTTCCGCTCTTTTTTTCGCTTATCTTTTGCATCTTCCGTCGTCCTCCGCAAATTTGCCGCACTTTTTCCGCGTTTCCGCACCCGTCGCTTGACATCTTTGTATTTTCACAGTATAATTATATCCGACGGCAAAAAAAAGTCAACTTTTCTCAAACTACGTTTATTTTTATGTAGTTTTCTCAAAAATTCTCAAAATACGGTGATAAAATGTATCAGAACGAACGACTGGAAAGCATAACGGAACTTGTACGCCAATACGGCTACGTAACGGTGAAATACCTTGCTTCGGTGCTGCACTACTCCACGGCAACCATCAACCGCGATCTCAACGCGCTGGAAGGTCGCGGCGTATTAAAACGCACCTACGGCGGCGTGGAAATCACGGATAAACACACGTACGTCCCCCTGCCTTTCCGCTATCATCAGAGCCGTTCCGAAAAATTAAAACTGGATAAAAAAGCTGCAGAACTGATCGGCGACGGAGAAACGGTATTCATCGACGCAGGCACCACCACGGAACACATCGGGCAGTTTCTCGCCGAAAAAAAGGATCTTACCGTTATCACCAACAACATCGCGCTGGCGGCAAGAATTTCGGAGATGAAAATCAGAACCATCGTTCTCGGCGGGGAAATCAGCGAACCGCCCGCAATGATCTGGAGCGCGGAAACCACGGAAGCCGTGCTGAAATACCGCGCGGACAAACTGTTTTTTTCCTCCTCTTCGGCAACGAAAAACGGCGAAGTGTATTTCCGCGAAAACGCGGCGATGCCGCTGATGGCAGCCATGATGAAGCAATCGAAAAAAACGTATTTTCTTGTGGACGGCGATAAACTTACCGGCGATCCGAAAAGCGGTATTTATTTTTTCTGCGATTTTTCTTCGTGCACGGGCGTAATTTCCGATTACGCCTTTTCGCCGGAAGTAAAAGCCGCGTTTCCCGATACCGAATTTATCGAAGTGTAGCTTCATCCGCTATTTTCTCCGCCACGGCAACGTTTTCAAACTACGCCAAAAGGCTCGCGGAAGCAAGATAGAACAGACTGTTCGCAAACGCCGCTTTTCGCGGCGCTTCTCAATAAAATGCAACGGACGCTCCCCTTATCCGGGAAGCGCCCGTTTTTTATACATCTCACAAATAAATTGTTTTTTCCGTCGGCACGAAAACAAAATCATTCTTCCGTTTTTCACACCACTTTCGCAAAAGGCGGAACGTCGCCCACGCTTTCTGCCTGCCCGCAGCATGAAAATTTCTTCAGGAAATGTTCGTGCGGATATTTTTCAACGCGGTTTTTTCCAGCCGCGATACCTGCGCCTGAGAAATTCCCACTTCCGAAGATATTTCCGTCTGCGTTTTACCTTCGAAATATCTCAGAAATAAAATTTTCTTTTCCCGTTCGCCCAGTTTTCCCATCGCTTCGCGAAGCGCCACGTGTTCCGTCCAGGATTCGTCGGTATTCTTCGTATCGGCAAGCTGGTCCATCAGAAGCAGCGCGTCGCCGGACTTGTTATACACGGGTTCGTACAGCGAAACGGGGTCGGAAATCGCGTCCAGCGCGTACACTACTTCGCTTTGCGCCACGCGCATTTCCGCGGCAATTTTTTCAAGCGTCGCCACCTCGTCGCGGCTTTCGATTTTCTCGCGCGTTTTCAGCACAAGGTATGCCGTATCGCGTATGCTGCGCGATACTCTCAACGAATTTCCGTCGCGGATAAACCGCTTGATTTCCCCGATAATCATCGGAAAGACAATAGTATGGGAAAAACGCCGACCGGTTTTTAATTAACCTTTACTTAATTATAGCACGTTATTTTGCCGTTTGCAAGTAAAATTTTTATATATTTTTTGGAAATTTTTATCCCGTCAATTCTTTCTGAAATAGAACGTCGCCTTGCCTTTGCCTTCTCTTCCGATAACGCCTTCGCGGGTTAAAGTTTTCAGAGAATTTTCAACGGACGTTTTACCGACGGACGGCACAAGTTCCATTATATCGCTTTTCGTAAACTTACCGATTGTATTGTTTACCGCATTTCTCATCAAATCGATCGCCGAAGTTTTACCTTCTACAAATGTTACTCTTTCTTCAAAATCCCTATAAGCCGCCAGAATCGTTCCGAGAATATATTTTATGAAAGGCGTTATATCGTTTTCTTCGCTGTTCCAATTCATATCGCTTTTTTCAAGTGTTTCATAATAAGTTGCTTTTGTTTTCTCGATTTTACTCTCCAAGCTCACATATTTACCTACGACATAGCCGGCACGATACAAAAGCAACGTCGTGAGCAATCGCGACATTCTTCCGTTCCCGTCGTTGAACGGATGAATACACAAAAAATCAATAATAAACGCCGGAATGAGAATAAGCGGATCGATTTCGCAAGAATCCGTTTCACGATTAAAACTTTCGCATATCGCATCTATCGCCATCGGCGTTTCAAACGGATCAAGCGGCATAAACCGCACGATTTGCTCACCGTTTTCTTTGATTTCCGTAATATAGTTTTGCGTATTTTTAAATCTGCCGCCGATACCCCTTTGAGAATAACGATATAATACCTGATGCAATTGCAAAATATAGGAAGATTTTATCGGAATATACTCGTAACTCTCATGAATTAAAGATAGTGCGTCGCGATACCCCGAAATCTCTTCTTCGTCTCTGTTTCTCGGCGTAGTCTTTTGGTCGCATAACTGCTTGATACGAGTAGCCGTGGTTACAATACCTTCTATTTTATTAGACGCTTCGGTACTTTGTATTTTTGCTATATCTACAAGTTTTTCAAGTGTTGCAGGCTTTTGTTTTAAGAATAACGTCTGCTTTCCTTTGTATTCGTGTATTTGCGCAACCAGACCTAATATCTCACTGTCCCACTTAATATCCTTTAATTTTTTGTAATCAAAGTTTCTCATATGCCTGCCCTCCAGACGATTAGCTCAATTATACCATAAAATTGGGCGATTGTCAATTTATTTGGGCAATTATACGCACAAATTTAATTAAAATCGGGCGATTCATGTGGAATCCGGGCAATTCCGCTTGCATTTATACTTTCTATCCTTTTAATACGACGGCAGAAAGATGCAAGACGTAGAAATCATTTACAATTTTGTCGGAGCAATCAATCTACCGCAATACGGTTCGGATTAAAACGCATTAAAATGGCGTGAGGGAGCGAAAAACGGGTAGGCAATAAACTACCTACCCGTAAAATTCCCCACGAATATCTAACTTTTGGGGTTCACTTCAATGTTTGAGTTGGAAGACTCCTTTTGATATTTTTTATGATAAAGTGTTGCGTTTAGTTTGACAATTCAAGCACAAAAAAACGTAACAATCGGTTGTATTTGCGTTAATTTTTGCTTTTAAGCGCGTTTACGACTTCCAGTACCCAGTCGGTTTGGATAAAGTCGAACTTCATTGCGGCAAGCTTTTTCCATGCGCTTCCGTCGCCGCTTTCGAGAGCAGCGTCGTCGGTAAGTCCTGCCGAAATTATGTCGCGTTCGTTATACAATATCGAGTTAGCCCATACGAGCAAACCTTTTTCGTGCATGGACGAAATGTACTTTTCGCTTGCAACGTCGTCGTCAAGGCTATCAAACAACGCCTCTATTCCGATATAATTGATATTGCGTTGCAGCAATTTGTCGGTAACGTCGTCGGTGTGACGAGCCAAGCCCATATACATAAAATCGGGTGCGTGTTTTTCTAACGCTTCAAAATATTCGTCCTCTATCGGCGTTTTGACGATTACCTGTTTTTCCACTCCGCATTCGCGGATTACGCGCGTAATGCCCTCGACATCCTCCCAGTACTTATCGACGTTTATATATACTTTATCTTTAAGTAAAGCAAAAACGTCTTTAAGAAGCGGCACTCTGTAATGAGTGAGTACTTCGTCGTTGTTGAGAAGCGGCGTGTTTTTAACTTCTTCTGCGGTCATTTCGGGGATATATTTGCCGCATTTAAGAAAAACAGGCTCCATTCCCGGATGAAAGCAAAAATATTCGCCGTCCAGACTTTTGGTAACGTCTATTTCCACTACGTCCGCTCCTTCGTTTATCGCGATTTTCTGAGCCAGCAGCGTGTTGCACGGAATATTGGCTCCGCTTACGCCCCTGTGCGCCGCGATAAACGGACGGGGAAGTGCTTTTCTGTTTTCAAAAATACTTTTATTGAAATCCATGATATTTTTCTCCTACATTTCGGCAAGCGACTGAATAGCTCTCGAAAGCGTCGCTTCGTCGGCATATTCGACTTTGCTGCCCATACTTATGTCCTGAGCCGGGCGAGTTACTTTTACGCCGACTTGCAGATCGTATAATTTTTCGTAATATGTGCCCGAACCGTCCGGCAGATCGTTCCATCCAATAAATTCATATCCGAATTTTTCCGCTCGTTGCGTTTCCGCCGTGAAAACGTCAACGGCTTTATGCGTTCGCATTGCCTTCTTCACGCCGATTCTTTAAAACCGAGCCTTCCCGATCCGCATTCCGCCTGTTTTGATTATAATCGTTTTTCTTGATCAAGTCAAGATAAATCGCGCTTTTTTGAAAATTTTTGTCATTTTTTGCCCGTTTTCTCTTCAGAACGCGCATTTTTCGTTCGCCGCATAAACAAAGTTTTCGCACTTATTTCTTCTTCCTCCGCTTTTATCGTATTATATTTATTGTCGTACAAATACACGTCGATATGTCCGTGCGTAATCACCACTTTCTGCACCAGTTCGCGCATCACGTTCTGCCGTTGCTTTGCCGACATCTCTCTCCACGTATCCGGCAGCGTTCTCAAAAGATTGATTCTCTCTTCCAGTCCCGCCGAAATCCGCGCCTTTTCCCGCGCCGTATCAATCTCCCGCGAAATTCGTTTCATATCCGTCTGAAACGCTTGCGCCTGTTCCAGTATACTTTCGTCGCCGAACATGGTATACGTTTTCACCGCCCGCCGATACCGTTCTTCCAGCCGTTCGTATTCTTCCGACAACTGCTCGGCAATGTCTTTCGTCCGTACACAGCGATTTTTCATTTCGTCGCTGTAACGCACCGCAAATTCTAAAATTGCCCCAGATACATATGCTTCCACTACGTCGGCGTCATACGTTTCGTTGTCGCAGTCCGCGTTTATGTTCGCGATATACGGCTTGTCTTTCGCGTTGTATTTCGAATAACAAACAAGCTTATATTGCGCTTTTCTTACATCTCGCCCGCCATTCGCGCTGCAATTATCCCCGCTTATTTCGCCGTTCGCGCCGTCATCATTTTTACCGCCGCCGCTCATCAAAGCGCCGCCCTCGTTCGCCGCGCCCATCCCCCCTATGTTTTTGCCTTTTCCCCATTTCATATACCGCATTTTCGCGCCGCAAACGCCGCAATATACAAGCGAAGACAGCAAAAACCGCGAACTCTGTTTCGTAACGGCACGTTCCTGTAAAATTTGTTGCGCCTTTATAAACGTTGCGTCGTCGATAATGCGCTGATGAATCCCCTTGAATTGTTTCCCCTGAAAGGTGATTTCGCCGATATACGTGCGATTTTTCAGAATATTGAACACCAAAATATCCGATTTGAATCCGAGTGCTTCCGCAATCAGCCGCGGAGAATATTCGCGCGTATTGTACATTTCAAACGCCTTTTGCACCCGCACCGCCTCTTCGGGAACCACTTCCAGCGTATTCGTCTCTTTCGAATATTTATACCCCACGGGCGCGATTCCGCCGCCTTTCCACAGCCCGTCCAGCGCGCGTTGATACCGTCCCTGCGAAAGTTTCGCCACAATCGCGTCGTGGTCGAACTCCGCAAAAATCGACAAAATCGAAATCAAAATTCCGTACGTCTGGCGGCTTCTCGAATCGATATTATCCTTCACGGCATAAAAATCGCACCCGAACTTATCGCAGCGTTCTTTTAAAAACTTTAAAATCAGCATCTGCGTTCTGCCGATTCTGTCCAGACTGTACGTAATCACAAGTTTCACTCTGCCCGCTTCCATCAGGCGGTTAAGCTCGGAAAAAGCCGGGCGATCCTCGTTCATACCCGTATAACCGTCGTCCACAAACACAACGGGGTTTTTTATATCGTACGCCTGTACGTATTTTCTGATCGCGTCAAACTGAAAATCGAGTCCGTACCCGTCCTGCGCCTGCATATCGGTGGAAACGCGAAGATAAATCGCCGTAATATCGGAAATTTCTTCGGAAATTTCGTCGTATACGGGAAAACAAAAATTTTGTTTTTTGCTTTTCTCTTTCAATTTTCGCGCCTCCTTTCTCTTTATTTTTTACCGTTTGTTTCAGGCATTTTGCCCCGACTTCCGCTCGCCTGTCGTTGCGCCGGACAATTTTTTGCGCCTATTATACTCATCGATTTTCGAATAATACACCTCGTTTACAAGCTCGCTCACGTAGTCGCTCACGCAAATGTAGTTTTTATATTCGCTTTTTTGCAATTTTTTACCGCCCATATACACGCTGATCGTCATGAAAACTCCTCCTTTTCAAACATTTTCCGCATTTCGGATTGTTGCCGTTTTTCGCGGTTTTTAACCGCTTCCGGCGCAGGTAATGCCGCTTGAAAAGCAAATCTTAAAAAAATTTTCCGAAGTTTTTCATCCGTCCGCGTCAGTATACCGCGCCGGGCTAACTTTACGCAAGTAAAATTTTTATTATTTTTCGTTACCGATAACATTTTTTATTCTCCAATAATTTTCTTTTTTCCGCGCACGCTTTTTTACGAAAAAAACGGCAAAAACGCTTTGTGTAACTATACGCAATTCCGCGCAGTTTTACTTTGTTTACATTTACGCGAAAATCACCCGATTTTTGATAAATGAGCGCAGAACGTACCCCTATATACAAGTCGTCGGCGCTTCGCGCCTCCGACGGGGTACGTTCTGCGCACCCGACTTCACTCTTTTACATACCGATTTTCGGCTATTTTGCTCTATCCGCAACTTCGCCGAAACCGCCCGCAAATCGCGTTGTTCGCCGCTAAACCGCTTGGCGAAACAACGCGATATTTTTTGCGGGCCGGCGTTTTTCGCCTGTGGTTTTCGCATATCATTCGGGCGGCTTTACGTTTCCTTGTATTTCCGCCAACGCTTCCTGCGGATTGTTTTCGTCTACCTTCACAATGATTCCCGTCTTATCTTCCGCGATCCGACACCCCGAAAACGCGATATATTGATTTTCCGTGTAATCCGATTCGCCTATTAAATCTTCCTCGCTCATCCAGCCTTGAATGCTTTCGGGGCAGTTTCTCGAAGACATCGCCTTGCCGCCTTTATTCAGGTATTTCAGCACGTAATTGTACGCCAGATGCTTGAACGGCATACATATTTCTTCCACGTCCGAACGACCGAATTTCTCGTTGAATTCCGTATTCGACGTCGTTTCTACCATGCGTTTTCTGTTCGTGTTGTAACTTTTCTCTTTCACGAGTTCGCCCGGCATCGTGCCTTGCGGTATGTACATCAGTGCGTGAAAATGCAACCGCTTTTCGCCGTTTATTCCTTCCCACACGCCGTAATATTTCCAGCCGTTCCGTCTTACTTTGTTTTTCAGATATGCCCGTAATTTATTATAAAATTCTTTTGCCGTCAGTTTTTCATCCGAGTATGTGAATGTTACAAAATAATTAAAGCCGTTCAGATTACATTTTCTCATCGCCCGACGTATTCTGCTTTTTTCGTTCTGCCGTTTCCGTTCCAGATTCTGATCCACAAACGCCGCCGCGTACTTTCTGCCCGCGTGATAGGGAAGCATTGCTTCTATCAATAATTCCCGACGTCTTTTCTTCGGCTCGTGTTGCCAGATTTCATAAAACTTATCGAATACCGTTCGCAACGGCATTTTTTCTGTTACGGGCGGGGTAACGGCTATATTTTCGGTAGGCGGCTTCACGGAATTTTTCTTTTCCGCGACGGGATTTTCTGCCGCATGCTTTGCCTTTTCAAACGACGATACGTCCGCTTCCACGATTTTATCGATATACGCGCGGCGTTTCCGTTTGGCATATCTTCGCGGCGGATCGGCCTGAAAAATATTATGACCGCCGTCGTTCGTCAGCTTGCCGTGCAATATACGCCATTTTTGTTCTTCCTGTTTATTTTCCTGCATTTTTACCTCCGATCCTTTGATTTTTCGCTATTGTATCATTAAAATACGAACGGTTTTGTCGTATTTAAAAATTTTCTTTAAATTTTTCTCCCACTTATCCAACTACACGAAAATGAAAAACGTGGTGGTCGTTTCGATTATTTCACAAACTTTTTCCAATACGTAAATTTTTTATCTCTCACTACTTAGAGAATTTTCAAATAGTCGTGTGGGCGTTCCAAGAAATATTTCACTCAAATTTCATAATTCATGAAAAAGACAATAAAAAAAGACGTACTATTCCATAACTTAAAAAGTTACTTCGTAGTGCGCCGCTGCTTGCCATTGTGCGACAAGAAATCTTTACTCTGGGTTCGTCACCGTTGCGGACACTTTCCTATCCGCACATTCTGATTAACGAATAATTCTATAAAATTGTTGTAAAAACAAAATAAAGCATGTCCCTGATTTTGTTTTATACACCTATTATATACCCTCCGCTTTAAAAAGTCAAACGTTTGTTCGTATATTTTAGAAAATTTTTTTAAATTTTCATAATTTCAGTTCTTCCAATAATTTTTTTGCCCGCTCTTGTTCTTCAGTTGTTATATTTTGATTCACTTTGATTTCGTTCATCGCGGCTTTCCTTCCGCCGCAAAACAATATTCTGCACCATCGCCGCACCTGATAAAACGGAAACAATATCGGACATTTTTTCAACGACGGATAATATACCGCCATATCTTTATACGAAAGAAATATGCGGCTCATCAGATGTCTGAATTTTCCGCCCTTTTTATTTTGCGACATTGCAAGGTTTTGTTTGAGCGTTCCGTATACTCCGCCTTGCAAAATATAATCCTCCATTTCCTGCGTAATTTCGTTGTATTCTTTGTTCCCGAACCACGCCGCCGCCAGATTTTCCGCTTCTTCCGAAAATTTTAAGAGCTCACCGTCAGACAATAATTTGTTCCGCTTATTTGTATTGCCGGTATTTACGCGATTATACAGCCACAAATCGGCAAACGGTCTTATTCCACACCCACCGTGAATAAAATGTTTTGCCATATGCGCTATATGATAGTAATAAAACATCTCGTCGTTCATAGCGTGCCGGCTTGTTCCGTTTATCGGTTGCACGTAATTCCATACCAGCTGCAGCGGAATATCCGCCTTACTCACCACATCGCTTTCGATAAGCGAAAAATGCAGTTCGAGATGCACGCCGTTTTCAGAATACATTTTTATATCGTGCGATGTTTTTTCTCCGCTTGTATATTTTAACGAATCGCATAAAGTCCGGACGGCAAAATTCAAATCTTCCTCCCGCACTAAAATATCTATATCGCAACTTGTTCTCATCCACGGCTCGGGATAATACTTGCGTATTACCGAACCTTTCAACGGAATAAACGGTATTTCAGCTTCTTCCAGCGTTTCTTTCAGCCGTTCCAGCTCGTAATTGATATTTTCGTAGCGATACACCGCCGTAAAAATCTGCTCGTAGAATTTTTCTTTGACTTTCGCTATCGCCGCCCGCTCGTTTTCATCTATATCGGCAGGCAAGTTTTCAAAAACGCCGCTTTTATTCAGCGAGTCTCCCACCAGATGCGCCACGTCGTGCGCCTTCGAAAGCTTATATACTTCAATCAGAAACCGCGCGGAAATCTCTGGCAAAACAATTTTCTCATTCTGCCTGCAAATCTCGTATTTTATACAGTTAAACATCGTTTGCGCTACGTTTTCCATCATCGTCGCTTAATCTCTGAAATATAAATCTCTCGTGTACACTTTTTCGCGTACGTCATCCAAGCAAGAATCGTAACGGTTTGCAATGATTACGTCGCACATTTTCTTGAAACCACCGAAATCATGAATCACCTTGTTTTCAAAGAATGTATCTTCCTGCAAAGTCGGTTCGTAAATAACGATTTCCGCGCCCTTTGCTCGCATTCTCTTCATTACTCCTTGTATCGAAGATTGCCGGAAATTATCGGAATTACTCTTCATTGTAAGGCGGTAAACGCCGATGACAACTTTTTTACCGGGAATTCCGTTTTCCCCGTATTCTCTGTCCTTCCCGTAGAAGCCTGCCTTTTCAAGCACTTCTTCCGCAATAAAATCTTTTCTTGTTCTGTTCGATTCGACAATCGCGGAAATCAAATTTTCCGGAACGTCCTCGAAGTTTGCACGAAGCTGCTTCGTATCTTTCGGCAAGCAATACCCGCCGTATCCGAACGAAGGATTATTATACTGAGCGCCGATGCGAGGATCAAGACAAACGCCGTCGATGATAGACTTCGTATTCAATCCTTTCGTTTCCGCATAGGTATCGAGCTCGTTGAAATACGCCACCCGAAGCGCGAGATAAGTGTTTGCGAAAAGCTTTACCGCTTCCGCTTCGGTCGTATCCATAAACAGCGTGTCGATGTTTTCCTTTATCGCGCCTTGCTGCAACAATTCGGCAAACTTATGTGCCATAACTTCGACTTTCTCGTTCCCTTTCGGGCAACCGACGATAATCCGGCTCGGATAAAGATTGTCGTATAAAGCCTTGGATTCTCGCAAAAATTCGGGGCTGAAAATGATATTTTCCGTATGATATTTTTCTCTCACGCTTTTCGTGTAGCCCACGGGAATCGTCGATTTAATCACCATTACGGCGTCTTTGTTTACCGAAAGGACAAGCTCGATCACCTGCTCCACATATTTCGTATCGAAAAAGTTCTTTTTCGGATCGTAATTCGTAGGCGCGGCAATAATAACAAGTTCGGCGTTTTTATACGCCTTTGCCCCGTCCAGCGTGGCAACCAAATTCAGCTCTTTTTCGGCAAGGTATTTCTCTATGTATTCGTCCTGAATCGGACTGACGCGTTGGTTGATTTTCTCCACCTTTTCGGGGATAACGTCAACCGCCGTTACCTCATTGTGTTGCGCAAGAAGCACCGCCAACGATAACCCAACATATCCCGTTCCCGCTACCGCTATTTTCATTTCGTATTCTCCTTGCAGTAAAATTCTTTATACCATTCGGCAAATTTACGTAACCCGTCGCGCAAACTTGTGTTTGGTTTGAATCCGAAATCTCTTTCAAGCGCGGATGTATCCGCATACGTTACGGGAACATCTCCAGCTTGCATCGGCACAAGTTTTTTATGCGCTTCGAAATCATAATCTTTCGGAAGAACGCCCGCTCGCACCAATTCTTCTTGCAAAATTTGCACAAAATCAAGCAAATTTTCGGGATGATTGTTTCCGATATTGTAAATTTTGTACGGCGGAATCGGCAACCCGTCCTCCCCGTTTTTCTTTTCGGGCGCGTGCATCATCACGCGCTTTACACCTTCCACAATATCGTCCACATACGTAAAATCGCGCTTGCAATTCCCGTAATTAAAAATCTGAATAGTTTCGCCTTTGATAAGCTTGTTCGTAAAACCGAAATACGCCATATCCGGCCGCCCCGCAGGACCGTAAACCGTAAAGAACCGCAAACCAGTTGACGGAATGTTATACAGTTTGCTGTATGCGTGTGCAAGCAATTCGTCTGACTTTTTCGTTGCGGCGTAAAGCGAAACGGGGTTGTCCACTTTATCGTCCGTGGAATACGGAACTTTTTTATTGCTACCATATACAGAGGACGAAGAAGCATATACAAGATGCTCAACGCCCTTTACCCCGTTATCGTAAGAATGGCGGCACGCTTCGAGAATATTGTAAAAACCGATGATATTGCTTTCTATATACACGTCGGGATTTGTTATCGAATACCGAACGCCGGCTTGCGCCGCAAGATTTACAACGATATCAAACTTATATTCTGCAAAAAGCTCGTCTATAAGCCGTTTATCTGCTATATTCCCTTTAATGAAACGCCATTTTGAGGAGCTGTTTTCGGCAAGTTTTTCGATTTCTTTTAAACGGTATTCTTTAATGGAAACGTCGTAGTAATCGTTGAGATTATCTAATCCTACGATTGTTGCCCCGTCAACGGTTTTCAGCAATTCTTTTACAAGATTCGCCCCGATAAACCCCGCCGCCCCGGTGATAAGGATGCGTTTTTTTAAATCAATTTCTTTTAACATCTTCAGCTCCTTTATGTTGATTCGGTTTTTATTTTTTCTTTGTAAAAACACCACAGATTTTTTTACATCCTCTAATTATGTCTTTCTTATAAAAAATTAAATTGATTAGTAATGTTACAGCAGTTGTTATCGCAAAAACGGGAATTGCTTTTAACACCCAATGCAAGTAATCCATAGGAGTCTCAAAATGAATCAAGTTGCAAATTATAACTGAAATCGCAGCAGTAAAAATATTAACGATAATCCGACTAAGAAAAACTTTGCAACTTCTCAACAAAATATGATTTTTTAAGTAGATCACATAATCTATTGTTCTATATACTGTTGCTATAATCGTTGCTATTATAATGCCGGGTAGACCAATTAAATAAGCCAATAAAAATGATAAAACCAAATTGCTCCCCGCCTCTATAAACGCTCCAATTTGCGTTTCTTTATAATGCCCCGCCGCTAAAACTAAATTATGATAGTTTTGTTTTATACAATGCAAAGCCTGAGAAATTACAAATAATATTGAAAACAAAGGTAAGATATAATTAACATCATCTATTCCGTTTGTATATATTCTGACAAAATCTGTAATCAACAGCCCGGTTGTTGAAAAAAAGATAACTATTATCATAGAAGAAAGTGTTTCTATCATATGAAAATTATCTTGTAAATTCTTTTGCTCTTTTTTGGCAATCATACTACCAAAAGCAGCCTCACCACCACCAGTTAAAGAATTTACAATATTTAACACCCCGGATAAAATCATATTATAAACAGCATAAACGGAAGAAAATTTCAGTCCCAAAACCACAGTTACAACCATAATATCTACGTTGTTATGGATATAATACGCAATATGGTGTCCAAACCCATTCCAGCGCTGTTTTATCGCAACCATATCTGCAAGTACTTTATTATCTATGTTATACTTTTTTCTCACTATAAAAAAAAGCAATATTGGACGTATTAAATAGACACTTGTACTTGCAAGTTTCACAACATGAACACCGCACCCAAATTTCAATAAAACAACAGATAACCCTGTATTCAGTAAAACCGTAGCTATCTGAATACAATTGCTTATATATGTCCTTTGGTCAGCGTTTAATAAAACTGAATAGCTCAATCCGTAATAATATTGACCGAAAATGCTTACGCCAATTATCACGACAAGCGAAGCTGTAAAAATCCAGGATAATTCCGTATGCGAAATGAATTTAAAAGAGCTAGCCAATATAACTACGTAAACGATAAAAATATAAGCGATCTTTCTAAAAAAACTTTGTGTTGCGTTGATAATACCACTTATTTTGTTGCTATCGCCATCAGCCAGTGGTTTATATAGCGCAGCTCGCGTTACCCCACCCACTCCTGCTTCTAAAAGCGAAATATATCCCAAAAATTGAGTTATTGAAGATACCGCTCCATTGACTTCAGAGCCAAAAGCAGTCAATAAAAGACGCGGAAGAATAAACCCGCAAATAACTGTTACAATCTGTAACAGAAGCGACGTAATTGAATTCAATAATGCTAATTTCGTTCTCATTTCAAACTTTTTATCCGTCTCTTGTTTATTCTTTCAATACCACTCTGTTTTTACTTTCTGAAAATTCGTTTTAACGCAGCCGCCACACGATACAATGCACAAATACGCAATACAGTATTATAATTTTTCTTTTTTAAATTATTAAGAATACAATCCCCCTTTTTTGTATATTTCAAAACAATTTTATAATAATCATCGGCGAGTACATCATCAAAAAATTTGTACTTATTTTTTTTGAAAGTTTTAAATCCGGAAATCATTCGCACATCATTTTTGAGGCAAGCTTTACAGTATGTAAAATAATCTATGTAATCATTTTCAGACAAAACATTTTCCTTTTGTAAAAAAGTCCATACTTCACGACGAACAGTTGATATTACTTGAAAGTTCTCATAAGTAACAGAATGAGTAATCGAGGTAGGATTCATCCTATATCTATATAATTCAGCTTCACTGAACAAGACTTTTTTTGCTTTTTTATACAGCAAAATACTTTGCAATAGATCTTCAGCATGCTTAACTTGAAAATATTCACAATAATCCCGTTCGTCGAGCAAAGTCGTTTTTATTGCTTTTCTGCATAAGGAATTATATCCTGCATCCGTAAATACTTTTTTATAAAGTACTGCTTTATCTTCAATAATTTCAAAAGGTCGATTCCGATTATCAATTTCAGGCAATTTTTCGTTTTCATTAAATCGCCGATATTGATAAATAATCAAATCACTTCCGGTTGTTTCAATTATATTATTAATCGTATACAATGTTTCACATTCCAAAATATCATCAGAATCAAGATATAATACATACCCGTTTTCGCTGAAGCCCTGATCAAATAAATATTGTCTTGCTGCTTGCCGAGCCGACAACAGTCCTTCGTTTCGTTTGTGTATCACCGAAATTTTACTATTTCCATCGGCGTATTTATCGCAAATATCCCCTGATAAATCAGTTGAGCCATCATCCACCAAAATTAAATTCCATTCGGCATACGTTTGTTTTAAAACAGATTCAATACACTCTCCAACATATTTTTCAACATTATACACGGGAACTAAAATATAAAATTGTATTTTATCTAAAAATTCTTTCCCCATAAAACTAATCCTTCTTCAAATAGTTCTCTATGAGCTTCACATTCTAAAACATTCTGCACAGACAAAAACTGCTGTTTACCGAATATCCTTTTTAATTTCCATCGCCCATATTTTCGTCTTGTTATTTTATTCAGCACTCGAAATGCAAAACTTTTTCCCATTCCGGAAATACGAAATAAATAGTCATCAATCATTTTCTCTGCAAACTCGCTATACTTTTTTTCAATTTCTCCAGCCCTTTTTATTTCTTCACTTCTTGCAAAAAAATCTTTTAATATTCTATCCGATGCCGTAGCTGAAGCGATCTGTACACTCTTTCCCTTTTTTATAAGCGGAATATATGAAATTTGACAATCGTTATCAATTTGAATCAGTAAACTTGTCTGCCAAAATTCACTTTCACTATCATCAAATAAAAAATTACCTTGCCCGTAGACAATCGTTCCGTCTAAATATTTTTCTTCACAGCCGATACAATGGCTGTGTTGACAAACCACCAGATCGGCTCCGCTTTTTACAAATTTACGACACACCCGCTGCAGATTCGGCGACGGATAACGATAGTGTTCTTTTCCCCCATGATAAAGCACTATCACATAATCAACCTCCTGTTTCAAGGAGGAAACATGATCAAAGGACTCCAACGGATCAAACGGATTAGCCCCGACAGAGTTCTCTGTTGCTATGGAAAACTCATGTTCAGCACAAGCATATATACCGATTTTCTTTCCGCTAATCTCAAAAACGTATGGGACTTTCGCTAAATTTAGGCTATTGCCAACCCCGCAATAGGCAATATTGTTTTTTCTTAACAAATCACAGGTAGAAAGCAACCCTTGTTCGCCTTGATCCATAATATGATTGTTTGCAAGCGTAACAAAATCAACGCCAATAGATTTATATCCGTTAATCGTTGAAGTTGGGGCTATCAAATTCGGACCACACTTATCAATAGGCGAACAAACATCTGTCAAGGGGACTTCTAAATTAAAAATCCTATAATCCGCATCGTTCAAAATCTTTAAAAGTTCGCTCCCGACCAAAAACGCCGCATCTCCCTTATTAAATTGTTCTATATTACTTTTCGTTGGAACAATGTCCGCACCTATTAAAATACTCATTTAAGTTCACTCTTTTGTGGTAGCTTTATCCAATCGCCTATCTTTTTATCCCATTCTTTCGGCTCGATTTTATCAAATCCA
>OMGY01001099.1_pt1 | contig 26815 bp, 15 predicted proteins | sample 1674461 | NCBI WGS metagenome assembly OMGY01 (sample SAMN05578579, study PRJEB25193) | human gut metagenome | biome: Human Microbiome; feature: human-associated habitat; material: feces | host: Homo sapiens | place: USA:Birmingham
GCAACACCGGTCAGGATCAGAGGAACCAGAATGATCACAAAAAATGAGATAACCATACGATTTTTCAGTTTCATAGTTTCACCTGTTTTCTGTTTTGATATAGACGGGCAGAAGTACCCATAATGATATATCAAGTATAGCATATAGCATGTGCTTTTTCATCTAAACAAAGTGGGATAATTCTAAAGATTCTGTAAAATTATGAGAAAGCCTCCCGCGTCTGCCGTGGAAAAACAGAAACCCCGGCACTGTCTGTGATGGCAGGAAAAACATAAGAGCGATGGAAAGAAACAGGAGAATGTACTGAAAAATAAAAATATAAATGTTAGGATTTGGTAAAATCATTCAATAAATTCGGTTTTCTTCTGGAAATATATAGCATAATAGCATAAAGAATAGTATAATAGACACAGAAATATGAAAGAGAGGGCTTACATATGAAGCAAAATAACATGTTGGCTATGATCCTGGCTGGAGGAAGAGGAAGCAGACTTCATGACCTGACAAAAAAAGTTGCCAAACCTGCAGTATCATACGGCGGAAAATATCGGATTATTGATTTTCCACTCAGCAACTGTGCCAACAGCGGAATCGACGTTGTAGGCGTATTGACTCAGTACGAATCCATTCTTCTCAACAGCTATGTAGCTGCCGGAAGACGTTGGGGATTGGACGCGAAAGACAGCGGCGTCTATGTACTCCCGCCCCGTGAAAAATCAGATGCCAATCTTGATGTTTACCGTGGAACTGCCGATGCGATTTCACAAAACATAGACTTTATCGACACGTATTCTCCGGAATATCTTCTTATTCTCTCCGGCGACCATATTTACAAAATGAACTATGCAAGGATGCTCGCATTCCACAAAGAGAGTAAAGCCGACGCAACGATCGCAGTCATTGAAGTTCCGATGAAAGAAGCGAGCCGATTCGGTATCATGAACACCGATGAAACAGGACGCATCGTAGAATTTGAAGAGAAGCCGGAACACCCGAAGAGCAATCTTGCTTCCATGGGTATCTATATCTTCAACTGGAAACTGCTTCGCAAAACGCTTCTTGCCGATATGAAGAACGCGGATTCCAGCCACGATTTCGGAAAAGACATTATCCCGGCGCTTCTCAATGACGAGAAGAAGCTCTGCGCTTACAAATATAAGGGATACTGGAAAGACGTCGGAACGATCGACTCCCTCTGGGAAGCAAACATGGATCTTCTTGACAAAAACAATGCACTTGACCTGAACGATCCGGCATGGAAGATTTACACAGAGGACGTAACGGCTCTTCCGCAGTATATCGGCGCCGACGCTGTTGTTGACCGCGCTTTTATCACACAAGGCTGCGTTGTCAACGGTAAAGTTAAAAATTCTGTCCTGTTTACAGGAGCAAAAGTTGCCGAAGGAGCACAGGTTATAGACAGTGTTCTTATGCCGGGGGCAGAAGTTGCCGAAGGAGCTGTCGTTACACGCACGCTCGTTGCAGACGGTGTCAAGATCGGTAAAAACGCCGTTGTCGGAAGCGCTGACAGCAAGAATATCGAACTTGTGGCAAAACGTGTAAAGGGGGATGAATAATATGAACAGAGCTTTTGGAATTATAAATTTTGCCGGAAATCATATTAAAGTAGACGGTCTTCAGGATTTTCGTCCTGTCGGCGCTTTCTCTTTCCTCGGACGTTACCGCATCATTGATTTTCCGATTTCTAATATGAGCAACAGCGGAATTGACAATATCGAAGTATTTATCAGAAGAAAACCTCGCTCCCTTACAGAGCACCTCGGAACAGGCCGCCATTACAACATCAACTCAAAACGCGGCAGTCTGAATATCATGTATACAGAACACGGTCAGATCGGCGACATTTACAGTACCGACATTACCGCTTATATGGAAAACATAGAGTGCCTCGAGGAGATGCCTCATGAATACGTTGTCATAGCTCCGAGTTATATGGTTTACAAAGCTGATTACAGCGAATTTCTCGACGCTCATATCGAATCCGGCGCGGACATCTCTATGATGTATCACTCGGTCGATAACGCCAAAGACGCTTTTTTGAACTGTAACGCTTTGAATATCAACAAACAAAAAGGAGTTCTTGCAATCGAACCGAATCACGGAAATGCGAAAAACCGCAACATTTCCATGGATACATATGTTATGAAAAAAGATCTCTTCATCGAACTTGTTCGCAAAGCAAGCAAAAGATCATCTATGTACACGTTTGCCGACATTCTTGATGAAGAATCCGAAAATCTTGATATTCGTGCGGTATCCCACCGTGGGTTCTTTGCGATCATTAATGATTTTAACGCATATTATCAGGCAAATATGTCTCTTGTAGACCTGAATAATGCCGGAAGTCTTTTCGACAAAGACTGGCCGATCTACACGCACACGAACGATTCCTGTCCGACTCAGTATTTTGAAGGAAGCAAGGTGACTTCTTCTGTTGTTTCCAATGGATGCCTGATCGAAGGAACAGTTGAAAATTCCATCATCGGAAGAGGATGTGTTATCAAATCCGGCGCTATTGTAAAGAATTGTATCATATCTGCCGATGTTGTTATCGGAAAAGGCGTTCATGCGGAAAATCTCGTCGTAGATAAACATGCGCGTCTCATCCGCGGAAAACGTATCATCGCCGCTCCTGAAAAACCGGGATATGTAAAACGAGGCGATAAACTTTAAGTTTTAAAATAAATGAATGTAAACCTTCAAGATTTTCCCTCTTGATTATTCAGGGAGTACATGGTCGAACATGCGTCATGTACTCCCTGCCCCTTTTTCTGGATTTTCTCCATTTTTTCCTGTATAATGATCTGTATCTGAAACTGCTTACATACACCCGAAAAGGAGTACGAACTATAATGTTAAAATCTTATATCGCCTTCGATCTTGAAACAACAGGGTTAGATCCGATGAACAATGAAATTATAGAAATAGGCGCTTTAAAAGTCAGAGACGGAAAAGTCAGCGAACGCTTTATGGAATTTATCAAACCGCAGGAACTCATTTCGCCCGCCATCACAGGCCTAACCGGTATATCAAACGATATGGTCGCATCTGCTCGTCCCGCCCGTTCTGTTATCACAGACTTTATTGATTTTTGCGAAGAAGATATTCTCATAGGTCACAACATCATCTTTGATTACAGTTTTACAAAGTGTACGGCTGCCCGTGAAGGACTTCCGTTTGAAAAAATGGGGATCGATACTTTAAAAATCGCCAAAAAAGTGCATCCCGAACTAGAATCCAAAAGCCTTAGCGCTTTATGCGAACATTATAAAATAGAAAATAAGGCAGCCCACCGCGCTTATTTTGACGCGCTTGCAACTGCCAAATTATATCAGACGCTCTCCCATTATTTTGAACCTGACAATCCAAAGACGTTCAAACCGTCGCAGCTTACATATAAGATCAGGAAGCCTCAGCCTGCCACACCAAAACAGCTTGCTCTTCTTGAACGTCTGACAAAAAATAAAAAAACGTTTTCTCATAATACAGAAGCGTTCTCTTGCAATGCAGAAGCGCTCTCTTATAATCCGGAAACGCTTTCACGAAGCGATGCTTCCAGGCTGATCGACAGATTACTGAAAGGGAATTGATTCTTACATTTTCCACATATAATCTTCAACTATTTCAAACGGCGCAGGTCCGATTTTCAGCACAGCCGAATGAAATTCCTTTTGTAAGAAATCTTTTCCTTTCTCGTCAACCCACATTTTCTTTAATTCAAGGAATTCTACATACCCGATATAGTATTTCAGATAGTTGGCAGGCGAACCGAGGATCAGCTTATAGATTTCGCCGACTGCATCTTTATCTGTAATCCCGTAGTTTTTAAAAAATGCTTCCGTATCTTCGACGCTCCACCCGTCATAATGGATTCCGATATCCGCAAGGGCATAAAGCGCCAGTATGATAGAGGCGTTTTTCTGTAAAAGGGTCGCCTGCTCTTTGGAAAGCCCCATCAGATAATAACTGCCCATTTCCGCATAAGTCGCCCATCCTTCCACATATCCGCCGAAATCAAGAAGACTTCTGATTGGATCAGGATGCGTACTTTCATAATAAATCGTCTGATAAAGATGTCCCGGATATCCTTCATGAGCAAGTGTCGTAAAAAGCGTCATATCGTTTCCCATGCGCGCCCTGTTAATATAGATCACGTTTTGCTGTGAATTATCGATCGCGGGTATCATGTAAAACGCAGGACTTAGATGTTCCTCCATTGCCTCCGGAACATACTTTACTTCCAGCTTTGTCTGAGGCGGTTCCGGAAACGCAGTTTTCGATCCTTCTTTTAACTGTTCCAATATCTGCTCTGCCTTTTTATCTGTGATCACCGCCGCAGCTTCCTTAGCTTCCTTTGTTGTCAGACCGAGCACTTGCTCCATCGCCGTAAGATCTTCGTTTATCTGTCTGCGTGTCAAATCTTTTAGTTCCTCTACCGAACGTCTTGAACCGGTTGACTGCCGGGCAAGAAGTTCGTAATATTCCTTCCCCTTCGGAAAATATACAAGACCTTTTTCATTTTTACCCGATCCTTTGAGCTGTTCCAGTTCCTCCGTCATACGCTCATACGCAGGAAACACATAATCGGATATTGCAAGTGCATTTTCCTGTATATAGTCACTTTTTTCTTTCTCTGTCAATGTATTTAATTCCATCACTCGATCTGCAAACGTCGAATACAAGTAATTTCCGTTCCCCATTTCCAAAAAGGCGCGGCACTGCCCGATCACTGTTTCCACCGCCTGATCCGGCATGAACAAACCCATCTCTGCCTTTTTCTTTTCAAATATCATGATCTCTTCAAAATATTCTTCCGTCTGTCTTACAAGCGCCAGATATACTTCCACATCTTCCTTATCATAAAAACGATATTCTGATAAAACTACCGGAAGCTGTGTCTGCACTCCGCTTACAAGCCCGAGCGGTTCTTCATACATTGTATAATCCGCGCTCTTTTTCATCAGCTTTAACCGATAATTTAAAATGTCATATGTAATCTTATTTTGTACGTTAAGATCATCATAGTTGAATCCAAGAAGAGCCTGACGCATATTTTCCGCCGCCGCCTTGACTGCTTCCGGCTCTCTTTCAAACTGACCGAATGTAGCGTCAGTTGCTTCAATCCCATATTTTTCCGGCGCTTTAAGCGTATAATGCAGACTCACTGTATTTGCCGACACTTCTTTGCAGAATAGTTCCGCCGTGTATTCTTCAAATCTTGCATCTTCACTTTGCCTTTTTCCTGCGCTTTTCGCACCTTTTGCTCCCTGCTTACTCTCCATTGAGCATCCGCCCACTGACGCCACAGAAAATACAAGTATTATAACGAGCAAAAGATTCAAAATTTTGAAATATATTCGTTTCTTTTGATTATTATTTACTTTCTCTTTGCCGTTACATTTCCATATCGGCATAATAACCCCCGAATCTTCTTTTACTGCATCCTATGTTATATCCGGCCTTAATATACATTGCTTTTTCTTATTTTAGGAATGGATCTTCCTGCCGTACATATAATCAAATAATCCGTACATTCTGTAAAGGAAGGTTTATTATGCAGCTTCTCGTCTATATTTCAAACTATATTGTTCCGTTCCTTATACGAAGCATCATCGTTTACGGTCTGTCCGCAAAGGTCAATGTTTACGAAACATTTATCAAAGGAGCAAAAAGCGGTTTTTTTACAGTCGTTCGGATCATGCCGACGCTTATCGGACTTATGGCGGCCGTCGGAATACTCCGCGCTTCCGGGTTCCTTGATTTCATTTCCGGTCTGCTTGAAAACTTTACCGGAAGGATCGGTTTTCCCGGCGAACTCGTTCCGCTTACTATCGTAAAAATGTTCTCTTCGTCTGCAGCGACAGGACTCCTCCTCGATATTTTCAAACAATTCGGCACAGACTCCCGTCTTGGTATGATCGCATCGATCTCGCTGTCTTGTACAGAGACAATCTTCTATACGATGAGTGTTTACTTTATGACTGCCGGAATCAAAAAATCCCGCTACACGCTCGCCGGTGCGCTTATCGCTACATTCGCGGGACTTGCCGCAAGCGTCCTCCTCGCATAACCTGAGCAGCATCTAAGTGCCGGTTTTATTTAAGGCTTTGAATATGGTTCGGTTTAAGACTTGAACGTCGGTCCGATTTAAAATTTGAGTATGGTTCGGTTTAAGACTTGAACGTCGGTCCGATTTAAGATTTGAGTATGGTTCGGCTTAAGACTTGAACGTCGGTTCGGTATTTGAACATCGGTTTTTGTTTAGGATTGTAGACCGAGGCGCTTTATGCTAATATATTACTATAATGTGATCATGGAGGTGTTTTTATGGCAAGTGTGACATTAGAACACTTATCGAAAATTTACTCAAACGGTTTCGTCTCCGTCAATGATGTCAGTCTTCATGTTGACAACGGCGAATTCATTACTCTTCACGGTCCCAGCGGATGCGGAAAATCTACGATCCTCCGCATGATCGGCGGATTAGAGGATATCACTTCCGGTAAGATTTATCTCGGTGATGAATTATTAAACGATATTTTGCCGCGTGACAGACGGCTTGCGATGGCGTTCCAAAATTATACGCTTTACAAGCATTTTAACGCCTACGACAACATGGCGCTCGGTCTGCGTCTGAGGGATTTTCCCCGCAACATTATCGACAGCCGTGTAAACGATGCCGCCAAACTTCTCGGGATTTCAGGAGTTCTGGGGCAGAAGATCAAGGCGCTTTCTGAAAGAGACAAGCAAAAAGTCGCTCTCGGACGCGCGATTGTCTGCCAGCCGAAAGTCCTCCTCGTAGACGAAGATTTTGCGCGTCAAGATCCTGAACGAAGAAAAGAGATGCTTTGTGATATTCTCGAAATTAACGAAGAACTTAAAATTACCGTCTTATATGTAACAAACGATCCTTTGGAAGCCCGCACATTAGGCAAAAAGATCGTATTTATGAAAGACGGCAAAATAACCGATATCGGATAACCTCCGGTATCGGTTATTTTTTAGTTTCCTTCACCACTTTTTAGTTTTTCAAGATAGTTATAAATTTCTCTTTTCTGCACTCCTCGATCTTTTGCGGTTTTCTTCATCGCTTCTTTTTTATCGATTCCCTGCGACAGATAATACTCCATATGTTCTTCGATCGACAGATTACTCCACTTCTTTTGCTCTTCCTGCTCGATCTCTTCACGGCTCAATCCTTCAATTACAAGAACGCACTCCCCTTTCGGAAGATTTTCTTCATAATAAGAAACCGCTTCCAAAAGAGTCGATCTATACACAGTTTCATGCCGTTTTGTCAGTTCCCGGCATACGCTTACCCGCCTGTCGCCGAGCCGCTCTCCCAGCATCTTCAATGTTTTGATAAGACGGTGCGGAGCTTCATACAAAACGATTGTCCTCTGTTCCTTTTCCAGACAACTTAAGACAGCTTCCCGCTCTTTTTTATCTGATGGCAGAAAAGCTTCAAACGCAAATCTTCTTGTCGGAAGTCCCGAGATCGTAAGTGCAGACACACACGCCGCAGCTCCGGGAACAGCAGTAACCGTAATCCCTTCTTCATAACACATACGTACAAGCTCTTCTCCCGGATCGGAGATCCCGGGCGTTCCCGCGTCTGTAATAAGCGCAATATCTTTTCCTTCCAAAAGCTTCTCTATAAGCACTCTTCCTTTATCAAATTTATTGTATTCATGGTAGCTCGTCATCGGCGTTTCAATCTCAAAATAATTCAAAAGCCTAATGCTGTTACGTGTGTCTTCCGCCGCGATAAGATCTGCCTCCCGAAGCACTCGAAGAACTCGAAATGTAATATCTTCTAAATTCCCGATGGGCGTCGCACACAAATAGAGAGTTCCTGCCATCTTTCCCTCCTGTTTTTCTCTTCGTCTCTTTTTGTTTTCTGTTTTCTTTTCTTGTTGTCTATTTTTTTATTTCTTTATTTGTTTTTTCATTTCTTTTTTATATCTTTTTAATTCTTATTTATTTTACCTTTTCATTTCTTTTTATTTATAAATCACAAGCGGCGGTTCTACCGTGATACGCGGCTTTGCCCCGCGTACGCCTTCTATCATTACCATCGTCGGCTCTTTATCAAGATACGGATAAATAAACTGAATCCGTTTCGGCTCAATTTTATAATAATTCATTTTAATCATAATCTCCGTCAGCCTGAATGGACGGTGTATCATATAAAATCTTCCCTTATCCTGCAAAAGGCGCATACTCTCCCGCAAAATATCATCAAGTGAACAAAGCACCTCATGCCGTGCGATCGCCTTGGCGTCCGCCGGATTGCGAAGTCCGTGATCTGCGATCATGTACGGCGGATTTGTCGTGATCACATCAAAAAAGGCCGGCTTAAATATTTCCGCCGCCTCTTTGATGTCGCCTGTCACAATATCCACTTTATCTTCTAAACCGTTATAGTCTACACTTCTTCGAGCCATCTCTGCCATCTCCGGCTGAATCTCCAGACCTGTAAAATGACGTCCCTGCGTCTTTTCAGACAACAGTATCGGTATAATCCCGTTCCCTGTTCCCAGATCAAGAGCCCGCTCCCCCGCCTTTATTTTCACAAAATCCGAAAGAAAAACAGCATCTACGCCAAAACAGAATTTCTTCGGATCCTGAATCAATTCAAGACCGTTAAGCTGCAGATCATCCAGTCGCTCGCCCGGAAAAAGAACCGCTTCTTTCCCCTTCTTTTGTCCGCTCATATGCCGCTACCTACTCCTTTTCAAGTTCCGCAAGCTGCTTCATCTCTTCTTTTGTAACTTTCTGTTTCTTTCGTCTCGGTTTAAATTTCAGCTCATCCGCCATATATTCTCTGATCTCTTTCTCATCGTTTTCCAAATTTACGATTACTTTTACCAATCTGCGCAGAACGCTCAATGAATGGACAACTCCTGTAAGTCCGTCTTTTGTCGTAACCGCATCCCCGACTGACGGAAGCTGGCTGTTAAGCATCTCATACGTCTCTTCTTCATTCGTCAGACAACACATAAGCCTTCCGCACACACCTGATATCTTCGTCGGATTCAGAGACAGATTCTGTTCTTTCGCCATCTTAATCGACACAGCGGAAAATTCAGTCAAATATGTGCTGCAGCAAAGCGGCCGCCCGCAGATACCGATCCCCCCGCGGATCTTCGTCTCGTCACGCACTCCGATCTGACGAAGTTCGATCCTTGTGCGAAATACTGCGGCAAGATCTTTTACAAGCTCTCTAAAATCAATTCTTCCGTCTGCTGTGAAATAAAATAATATCTTATTCCCATCAAAAGTGTACTCAACGTCGATTAATTTCATTTCCAGTCCATGCTTACGGATTTTTTCAAGGCAGATCTTAAACGCCTCTTTTTCTTTCTGTTTGTTTTTATTTACAACTTTCTGATCCTGCTCAGTCGCAATCCTGATCACTGATTTCAACGGCTGGATCACATCTTCTTCGGCAACTTCTTTTACTCCGCTTACAACTCGCCCGAACTCTACGCCGCGGGCAGTTTCCACGATCACATTGTCGCCTTGCTTAATATCAAACTGTCCGGGAGAAAAAAAATAAATTTTCCCGGCAGTACGAAATCTGACTCCGATTACTTTTACCATTTTGTCAATTCTCCTTTATCGTCAGCAGGAGCAGTTCCATCGTCAGCTCAAAATTTACATTCGCTTTCATTCTTGCCTTTGCCTTTTCAAGAGAATCGAGAATATTTTCAATCCCCTCGTATGAGCTCTTCTTCGCCCGCTCCCGAATATATTTCATCTGATCGGAAAACACGACCCGATCCACACTTCTTGTTGCTTTATAGATCAACACATCTCTGTACCATATCGCGATCATATCAAGATAATCGCTGATCTCCATCTTATATATCATGCAGCGTTTTACCGCTTCCATCAGATCCGGAACTGTCATCTCGTCGATATTTCTCAGCAAATGTACAACTTCCTCTTTAATCTCATTGAAATATTCGGAGTTTGCCAACATGATCGCCTTCCCCATATTTCCCTGAGCAAAAGCAACGCAGACATCTGCTTTATAATCCGGCACTTCCAACTGCTCCATGAGATATTTTTTCACGAGCTGATCTTTAATATTGCGAAGCTTCATCATAACACATCTTGAACGGATCGTCGGAAGAAGTGTCTCCGCATTCTCCGTCAGAAGCATGATAACGGCATACTCCGGCGGTTCTTCGATTGTTTTCAAAAGCGCGTTCTGCGCCTCCACGCTCATCATATCCGCATCTGCTATAATATAGATTTTATATTTGCTGCTGTACGGCCGGATCATAATATCGTCATTCACCTGCGTACGGATATCTCCTACTCCGATCGTATTCGGTTTCTCATGCATGACCCGGATAATATCCGGCTGATTTCCGCCTGCCGCCTGCCTGCACGAACGGCATTTTCCACAGGCGTCGCCGTCTTCATCCCGGTTTTCACATTGCAGGCTCATGGCAAACAAATTCGCAAGCAGCTTCTTCCCTGAACCTCTCTCGCCATTCAAAATATACGCATGAGAAACTGCGTCCGCAGTCACTGCGTTCTGAATGTACTTAATAATATTCTTATGTCCTACTACGTCTTTAAAACCACTCATCCATATCACCTGCACTCTTAAAATTAATTTTCCAAAATGCCTCTCAGGAGACGTTTCCCTTTCAAGACATACTCTTATTGTACTACAATTTTAAATTAAAAGGTATTACAAAAGAGTGAAATCTCATAAAAACTGATAAAATCTATCTTCTTTCTTCAATATATCTTTGTATTTTATTCAGACACTCTGTGAAATCTTCATTGCCAAACCGCTCTGTAATCCCGCTTTTGATAAGATTTTCTTCCGAAAAGTCCTCCTCGTCCGCAAGAAAACGGCGGCACATCTCCGCATATTTCGGCTTCTCCTGTCTGCGTTCCCGCTCAAGCGCGCGGGCAAGCCGCAGTCCGTCTTCCACTTCGAGATAAACCGGCACGATCGCCTCCTCTCCGAAATATTCCCGCAAAGCCTGATATGACACGAGCGTTCCGATCAAAAGATAATCTGCGGCGCTTAGATCGATCTGCCCGTCATCCGCAGTAAAATAAGTCCATATTCCGCACTTTGTGTTATAAGACCGGGACTCTATCACCTTCCCGTCCTACTTCATCGCACGAAACTGTTCCGGATCCACAATATAATATTCGACGCCGTCTTTTTCGCCTTCTCTGATCGGACGGGTCGTATAGGGAACAATCAAACGAAACTCTTTATATTGCTCTTTTAACTTTTTATAAACAGTATCCTTTCCCGAAGAACTCTTTCCCATCACACAATAAATTTTACCCATTTATCAATACCTCAATCTTTCCTTTCACCTTTGTTCCCTCAATCCGAAATCCCATTTTTTCATACTCGGACATCTCTTCCGCTATTTTCTCTGAGATCCGTTCTCCCGGAACGATCAGCGGGATCCCCGGTGGATAAATATAGGCATATTCTGCCGCGACCTTTCCGCCGCACATTTTCCATTCAACAGATTCGCATCCCTTTTTTAAACGCTGTCGTTTCGTCTCGCTCGGACTATAGATATATATATTCTTCTGATGATCCCGTTCTTTCTTGTCCTTCAATATATATTGATATGTATCTGAATCCTGCACTATATATCGCGCCAGAGAATTATTTCTTTCATACTTATCTCTTTTTGCAAGTTCGCCGTCAATTTCTTCCAATGCAGACACAAGGCGCTCCATCCCTTCGTCTGTATCTGCCGGCGAAGTCATCAAAACAACGTATGAGCCTGATGCCATCTCCGGTTGTAGTAAATATTTATCTTTCAAAACATCATATAATTGTTTTCCTGTAAACCTATTTATGTCTTCATCGCCATGATTCCCAACCGCAGTTACTATCTTCGACCTGTCATACTTCTCCGTCTCAATCAGTTTCAACACAGAAAGCCTGCTTATTCTCTTTCTTACAGATTCCAGACGCTTCACATAATTGTCAAAAACATCTGAGCTTCTCTCTCCCACGAAGCGAACACACTCGTCTATTCCTGCCATAAGTATATATGACGGACTGCTCGATTGAAGCATATGGACGTACTCTCTGATATCCGTTCTGTTAGCCAGCTCTCCATTCATATGAAGCAGCGCAGTCTGAGTCAACGACGGAAGCGTCTTGTGCAGACTATGAATAACGATATCTGCCCCTAAAGTATTACTGTTCTTTGGAAAATACGGATGGAACCCGAAATGTGCCCCATGCGCCTCATCCATGATCAATGGAATGCCCTTTTCATGAACAATTCCGGCAATCCGCTCAACATCCGAAACAACGCCTTCATACGTCGGAGATGTAATGACAACACTCTTCACATTCGGATTTTCCTCAAGAATCCGCTTAACTTCACCGGGATTTATTGCTCCGTTTTCAGGATAAATATAAATCGGATGAAGTTGGTTCATAAAGACTGCGTTATAGACCGATTTATGACAGTTTCTTGCCATTAAAATACAATCTCCCGAGTTTGTGCTTCCCATAACCGCACTCAGCAGCCCGACTGTGCTCCCGTTCACAAGGTAATGCGTTTCCTCCGCATGATATACGCACGCCGCATACTCCTGCAGTTCCTTCAATATCCCCTCCGAATGATGAAGATCGTCAAATCCGTCGATTTCTGTGATATCCAGTTCATATGGAAGTTCTGATCCAATCAGCGCAGTATTCCTTTTATGCCCCGGCATATGAAACGGATAATAACCCGTGTTCGCATATTCCTTTAATTTTCTATATAAATGCTCCATCATATCCCTCCGGTCACCCTGTCCTCTGTACATCGGTTCTTTTCTCTTGTTTCTTTACATCGTCATATCACTGCTTTATTCTAACACAGAGCTTTATGATTGACTATGGCTATATACAAAAAAGCAGCGGCATCCTCTGCCGCTGCTCTCATTTCCAAAATCACGTTATTTTATGATTTTTTCTTTCTTCTGATCATAACACCTGCTGCCACCGCTAAAGCAAGCGCCGCCATTCCCAGCGTTCCCGCAAACGAATTATGATCTCCGGTCTGCACCGCTCCCGGATTCTGTGGTTTTACAGTCGGGGTCGGCTGTTCCGGTTTCACCGGATTTTGGGGTTTCACATATGTATTAACGAATTGCGGCGTCCTGCCGTCTCCGTATACCGCCTCTGCGATCAAATTGCCTTTTCCGTTGTCTGTAACCGTAATCGTTACATTGTATACGGTTTCGTCGTATGTTACATTTTTCTGCCCATCATTTTTCTCAGAAATTGTGTATTCATATACGCCCGCCCGGTCATAGATCAGCGTCTCAAACATAACCTGTCCGTCTGCGCCGTTCTTCGCTTCAAACACAACGTTTCCATCCTTGTCTTTGAGCACGAACGTAAACTGTTTGTCTTTCAGCTCCGCTCCCTTATAAGTCTTGGAAGCTCCGAGCGTTACCGACGCCGGACGAGCTTCGTAGATATTTCGGAATACGATGCCGTTCATATCTTCTCCGCTCTTCGTCTCTGCTTTCGCGCTCAATGTACCGTCGCCGTTATCTGTCACAATGACAGTCACCGTATGCTCTGCCGAATCGTATTGTACGCCTCCGGCTGTACCTTCCACCTCGCGGATCACATAATTGTATGTGCCTGCTTCTGTGTAATGCAGAGCTCCGAAACGAACCGTTCCGTCCGCCTCATTCACTGCCGAAGCCACAACATTTCCGGACTCATCGATGAGTTCAAATGTAAATTCTCCCTCGTGCAGATCACGTCCAGTCAGCTCTTTTTTGATGCTGATATGTTCATTCACACTGTAATCTGTCGGATTTACACGGTATGTGTTTGTAAACTCAAATGCGAAATCATTCTGCCATGAGGAAACGGCGCTGATCGTTCCGTCGCCGTTGTCTGTCACGGTTACTGTAAACGTCTTTCCTTCCGCAGCCGCCAAATCGTTCGTCACGCCCGCCATGCTGCCGGACTCTGTCACTCTATAAGTATAAACTTTTGTCCGAGGCTCGCTGAATCTGTTCGCCTGACCTGCTTCTTGCGCGTTCATTGTTCCGGCTTGATCAACGACGTTTCCGCCGTCCGCCGAAGCCGCTCCTGCCGCTTCTTTGTCCTGATCTTCTCCGCTTGATCCGGCGTTCGATCCGCCGTTTGCTTCAATGTCTGTTTCATCTGTTTCCGGCGCTTTCGTTCCTTCTGTTCCGTCTCCCGCCGTTTCTTCTGACGCCGCGTTTTCTGCCGCGTCTGCCGCATCTTCTGCCGCCGTCTTATCTTCCGCTGTATCGGCTGCCGCCGGGTCTTGTCCTGCTTCCGCATTCTGATTTGTATCCGCCGGGTCTTCTCCTGCTTCCACATCCTGATTTGCATTTGTCTGCTCATCCTGACTTTCCGCTGAACCAAATACATTTTCCATCGTATAGACAAGTTTTCCGAAATCGATATTTCCTGCCGCATCGTTCGTCGTCTCTGTCACGACTTTGCCGTCTTTTACAGGCATCGGCGCAGGATTTCCAAGTTCATCTGTTCCTGTGATCGTAAATGTATACTTTCCTGCTATATCCGGCGCGTTGACGGATTCTTTCTCATATACTTTCTTTCCGTTCAGCGCGATCTCTGCATTTGCAGACTTGCCGTATACATTCTCAAACGGAAGCGAATCTTTTCCGTCAGGATATTTCACTTCGATCGCCAGCGTTCCGTCGCCGCGGTCTGTAACGATCACCTGGATCGCAAATGTCGTCGCAATACCTGTCACTCCGCCGGACGGGTTGTCTTCCGTCACCGTATAGTCATATGTGTAGACATATGCCGGAGCCTGAGACTTTTTGTCTACGGATGCGATTCCTGCTTTCACATCTGCCATTAGTCTGTCTGTATCGTAGCTTACCGGAGCAAACGTAATGCTTCCGTCCGCCGCGTTCGTACCTGTCGCCTCGGCGTCTTTGCCGACAACCGGATTTCCTTTTTTATCAAATATTCTAAACGTAAATTCTCCGTCTGTCAGCGGTCTGTTTGCCAGCGTCTTTGTCGCGTTGATCTTCACGCTTCCTTCTCCGCCAAGCTCGACCGGTTCGTCGTTGTATGTATTTACAAACGATATAGTCGCTTTTTTCTGACCGACTTCTCCTGTTGTTACTTCCTGCTCGTCCACGATCACTTCCTGACCGTCTTTTACTTTCGTAACCCGTGTCGTTACCGTCAGCGTCGAATTGTTATTATCTTTTACTTTGACTGTTACGGTTCTTACATCTGTATCATACGTATAAGCTGTATTTGTTCCCGCCGTCTCCGCCGCTTCATAGGTAAACGTCTTGCCTGCGTCTGCCTGCGTAAATGTAACGTTCTTTCCGTCGAGTACGTTGATCGTCGTCACTGCGCCTGCTTCTGCGGCTTCATTCTTATATGTATTTGCCGCATTCGCAAGTCCGAATTTTTCCGCCGCTTCTTCCGCAGTCGTGCTTCCTTCCGTCGCTTTCGGCGTCACTGTAAAGGTGAACTGATCTTTTTCCATATCTCTTCCGTTCAGCGCCTTCGTGATCTGCAGTCCTCCTGCCGCCGCATAATCAAGCTGGGATTTGTACTCATTTGTAAATGTTCCGTTTTCGGAGGCGATGTTTGTTACTTCCAATTTACCTTCCAGGTTATCCGATACTGTGATCTTCAATGTCGCCTCATGTCCGTCGATCGTCACTCCCGTCATCTTTCCATCCGGAAGCGGATTTTCTTTCACTGTGTAACGGAATTCTTTCGTCCTTGTTCCATCCTGTCCTGCGGCAGCTCCGTTCATATCCTCATCTGTAAACCGGATCTTTCCGAAACCAAACAGAACAGCTTCTCCTGCTTTTGCACTGTCAGACGTTACTGTTACTGTTTTCGTACCGTCTGCCGCCGCGTCTTCCGCCGCCGGCGCGCCATCCTGCGGCGTAATGGTAAATGTAAACTCGTCTGTTCCTAACCAACCGCGCCCTGTCAGCACTTTATTAAAGTATGATTTTGCGTCCGCAGGATCTGTATTGACCTCTGTGTCTTCGGCAGTATAAGCATTTTCAAATACAATACCGCCTTCCGGAAGCTGTACTTGTGCAGTTAATGTTCCATCTGTACGATCTGTCACTACGACCGTAAAGTCGAAAGACGTCTTTCCTTCTACTGCGGTTACTCCGCCCGGAAGTTTGTCTGTTATCTCTCTTGCGGTATAGCTGACCGTCCATACATCCGAACCGTCATCATTTTCAGATTTTACGGCATATCCGTCTTTTACTGCCTGATCAAGCGACTCCGTCGTATACGTCAGAGCGCCGTCATTTCCTGCAAATTTTACTGCTCCTTCCGCTCCTTCCGCAGCTTCTGTATTCGTTCCTGCCGCTGCGAAAGTTTCCTTGAATCCTTCCGGATTTTCTGCCGCTCTTGTCACAATTTCAAATCGGAACTCATTCGCCTTCATATCACGTCCGGTCAGTTTCTTCGACGCCTCGATCTTCGCCGCGATATCCTCGTCTCCTGTGCCTGCGCCATATGTATTGATAAAGGTCAGATTCTCACTCTCGCCTTCGACAACGGCTGCTTCGAGCGTTCCGTTTTTCTTGTCTGTCACTTTCACAACCACAGTTCTTTCCGCTTCCTGATCGTCCGTAATACCGGCGATACCGCTTGGCTGCTCCGTAACATTGAACTTGAACGTTCCGGCGATCGTAAATTGGATATCTCCAAATGCCGCCTGATGTCCTGCAGATGCTTTTGTAATCTCAAGTCCGCCTGCATTTTCCGGAAGCGTGATAAATCCATTCTCAATGGCTTCCACTGTCGCTTCATCCGCTGCCGTCAACGTATAGCTAAACGTATCTGTATCAAGCCATTTTCTTCCTGTCAGTTCCTTCGTCACTTTAAGCGCTTCGCTTCCGCTAAGACTTCCTGCCACGCTGTACGTATTCGTAAAGTTTGCTTCTGCAGTTGTATTTGAAGTAATCGTACCGCTTGCCGCATTGCCGGCGTTTCCGTTTACAGTTGTGGTGTATCCGTCAACTTCTTTTTCAGTTACCGTATACTGCGCGCCAGCCGGAAGTCCGGTAATCACTGCCTTCTGTCCATGCTGGAAGGAAATCTCGGTACCGTCTGCAGCATTACCTTTCTTGATTTCCTCTCCGCTTTCGCCTGTTACGGCGTAAGCATATTCTTTCGTCAATGCCGTACCTTTGGCATCCTTAAGCGCTACTATAAATGTAAACTCTTTCTCTTTGTCGATCCCTGTGCCCTGACCTTCTGTCAGTACGATGGTTTTACTGATGGAAAGATTTCCATCTTTCGGAATCTCTTTCCGATCGGTATCCGTCTCATATTCAGGTCCATTTTCGCCGATCTGGATCGTCGCTTTGTTCTCAACTACTGTCTCGGCGCTTTCATTTACTCTAGCATCAAATGTAACCGTTCCGTCTGCTCCTGGCTGAACATCTGCAATCTTCCATGTCAGCATACGTGTCTCTGCGTTATACGATGCATATTCGCCCGCGCTGTCGTCTACATAATCAAGACCTTCCGGAATGCTGTCTGTAATGATAACCGTCGCCGCTTCAATTTCCGGGTTCTTATAGGAAATGGTATAGGTCAAAACCTTGCCGACCTGTAATTCTCCGTCGCCTTCTACTACAGAATCTTTGCCCGGAACGTTCGTGGTAACTGTATTGGTCTGATTTGGATCGTTGTCTCCAATGGTAATCTCTGCCGTATTTTCTACCGCTGTTCCGCCTGCGCTGTCAAGCACTTTTACTACAAAGCTTACCGTTCCGAAAGCTCCTGCTTCCTGCTCGCCAAGCGTCCAGGTGATTGTCTTTGAAGTCTCTTCATAAACTCCATTCGTATCTGCGCTTACATATTCCGTACCTTTCGGTACAATATCTGTGATCTTCACCTCCGCTTTCGCAGGAACGCCTGTTTCATCTACTGCATTATTTACCCAGTCGATAGTATAAGTCAACTGATCGCCGACACCGACAATCTTGCCATTTACGGACGTGGCCGGCTCTTCTGTGTTAATAACATCCTTCGCGTCTTCCGCCTCGTAAATATTAGTAAATGTCGCGCTTCCTGCTTGACTTCCATCCGCGACTTTCGCTGACAACGTTCCCTCCGCCGCATTATAAGTCACTGCAATGTCATAGCTAAAGGTATGCTTGTCATACGTCATATTCGGATCAGCATATTCCGGAACTACTTCCGTAATCTCTACATGATAGTTTCCTGCCGCTTTGAACTGAATATTTCCGAAGCTTACAGAACCGTCTGCCGCGTTTGCCGATGTGATTGTATCTCCAACTGCTCCCTCCGGAAGTACAACATTGTCCATGCTGCTTGTATCATCTGCCGGTGTAATCTTCATTTGGAAATTGAATTCACCTGCCGCTAAACCTGTGTCACGGTTTCCTTTCAGAACTTTCGTTACCTTTCCGGCAAATGCTCCCGGCTCAATGGTTACGATATCCGGTGTATAGCTGTTTACGAACGGCGCTACTGCTGTAGCTTTACTTTCTGCCGAACTATATTCCTTACTATCGTCTCCCTTGGTTACGGTTGTTACCGTATACAGCTCTCCGTCTTTCTCCTGTACCGTAATTGCAACGGTCGCTGATACTTGATCATACGTATACTTTGTATCGGTGCCTGCTGCCTCGCGAACGGAGTATTGATATGTCTTACCAATGTCTGTTTCATCAAACTTCACGTCACTAAGCTTACTCATCACCGCGACATCGTCTTTGCCTGGTGCAGTATTCTTAAAGCTCTTATCAGTCTCTGCAAGTTTTGCTTCTGCTTCTTCTGCAGTTACACTGTCAGTTGCTTCACCGGTAATTGTGAAATCAAACATATCTGCTGCAAGTGTACGTCCATTCAATGTCTTTGTAACATTCAGTCCGCCTTCATCACCGTAAGTTGTCGATGCTTCAAATTTATTGATGAAGATTTGTGAATTGGTCACCCCGTCAGCATTGATCTCTTGTGTTGCCTTCAATACAGAATCCTGGTCTGTTACTTTAATAATAATCTCATATGTATGAGAATCATACGTCCATCCTGTCGGTGCATTTGCATTGGTCTCTTGAACGGTAAACTTATAAGTTCCGGCTTTCTTAAATGTCAGCGCATTAAAGTCTACTTGCTCTGTTCCATCCTTTGGAATCAGTTTAGTTGTCGTTTTCTCTGAGCTGTATAGATCTGCCGTCGTTCCAATTCCGGTCAGTGTTCCACTGTCAATCGCCGCCTTCGTTACTTCATCGGCTGCGCTCAGCTTGAATGTAAAGATCTCTTTCGCATTAAGCCCCTTTACCTCCTTCACTACGGATGGCGTAAATGTTGCATCCTGCGTTGTTGCATAAGTATTCGTAAATATTAATTCCTGTGATCCTTCTGCCAGCGCCGCTGTTAATGTTCCGTCATCATTATCCGTAACATTAACGATAATCGTAACCGTCTCTGCATTATAGGCAACTCCCGGAATCTTGTCTCCCTCTGCCGGTACAACTTCACTGACTGTGAATTTGTAAGTTCCCTTCTCATTAAAGGTAATATCTCCAAAGTTGAAGTTGCCGTCTGCATCAGAAGTTGCCGTTACACTCTGCGGTAATACAACTGTGCCTGCTGTAATTGCCGCATTCGTTGCTTCGTCACCGCCCGTGATAGTGAACCGGAAGCCAGATAAATCTTTGTCGGTTGCTTCCCATGGACCATCCATCTTCTTTGTTCCTGCAAGATTTGCTGATCCGTCAAGAACACCGCTTCCGGCATAGCTGTTGTTGAATGCGAGAACAGTCTGCTTTTGATCTGTTTCATTGCTTGTCTCTTCGCTTATGACACTGCCTTTTTCATCTGTCACCTTTGTATGAAGCGTTAATGTTCCGTCTCCATCATCTGTTACCCATAATTCTACTGTATAAACAGTATCATCGTATGTATATCCCGGTTTCTTATCATTCATTTCCGATACTTCATATTTGTATACTTTACCCAGATTCTTCAACGTAAAGTTCGTATCTGTTTTTAACATGGTTACAGTTTGTCCATCTGCCGCCGCTTCGTTGTTCTTAAATGTAACCTCTGTCTCTCCCTCTTTAAATCCAAAGAGTTCTGCCGCTTCATCTGCTGTAGCAGTGTCTGTCTTAACCGCTTTTACCTTAAATTCAAACTGCTCTTTCGCTAATGCATGACCTGTCACTGTTTTTGTAATTGCAAGTCCGCCTGCCGCTCCGAGGTTCAGAGAAGCGCCGTATTCATTAATAAATATCGTACTATAGGACTGTATATTTGCGGTCAACTGCCCATTTCCCGGATCAGAAACATCAACTATTATTTTTGCCTCATTCTTACTATAAGTCACTCCGTTAATGGTTTGTCCTGCATTCTCTTCTGTAACAGTGTAGGAATACTTTCCGACTGTATCATATGTGACCTTTCCGAATCCAAACGGTACATCCGTACCATCTTCCGTTCCGCCTTTCTGTGATACAGTAACGCTTGTTACATCATTGCCTTCCGTATCTTTCGGCATTGGAGTTCCATCTTCTGCCGTAAGATTGAATGTAAACGAATCATCTTCTTTCCAGTCGCGTCCAACCAGTCGTTTGTGGAACAATGCTGCCGCTTCTGTGAAGTCTACTTCCACGCTGTCTGCATGATATCCGTTCGTAAAACCTGCTACTATCGTATCTCTTCCGTCTGAACTATCATGATGAGCTTCTGCTGTCACACCATCTCCCTGCATTGTAACTTTCGTTTCTGTATGCATCGTTCCGTCGCCGTTATCTACTACCGTAATATCAAAGCGATATGTGTCCTTTGAGTATGTAACTCCCGGTAAATTTCCTGCTGCCTCTGAAAGAACGTAGCTGAACGTCTTTCCTGCATCATCCTGTGTAAAGGTCACCCCTGACAATTTGTCAAAGATCCGAGATGCAACACCGTCTGCCGCTCCTGATGTGTTTGTAAATTCTCTGTCAGAATCTGACAATTTAGCATCCGCTGTCTCAGCATTTACAGTATCACTGTCTGCCGCCTCGATTTTAAATGTAAATTCGCCCGCTTTCAGAGCACGGCCGGATAACGTCTTTTCTACAATCAGTTCCGCGCCTGTTCCGTAAGTTGCAGACGCTGTATACAGATTGACAAATGCAGCCGCATCAGTATCTGCGCCTTCACCGTTATAGTAAGCTGTTTCTGCCTTTAATTCTCCGTTCTCATCTGTCACAATAACCCGTACTCTTGCTGTATGTCGGTCATATACCATTCCGTTTCCGTTTTCCGGGGCATTTTCTACTACACTAAATACATATGTTCCCGGACGTTTGAACTCGATACTGTCAAAATCAAATGTTGCAGCCTGATTATTCGTCAGTCCGTTCACCGTTTTTTGCATCGTATCCTGAGCCGTATCTCCATTGAAGATAATGAAATTTTCTTTAAGACCGGTTCTTGCTGCGGTATTTGCAGCACTCAATGTAAAGGAGAACTCTTCATCCACAAGAGAATCGCGTCCGACTAAAGTTTTTCTTCCCTGTACCGCTGATTCTCCCTCACCCGGAAGTACTATAGGCTTCGGTTCATAACTGTTGTTGAATACAACCTGATCTTCAGCAACTGCTCCTTCTGCTTTGCTGTATGTCTTTTCTATGACAATATACGCATCCTCGCCTGAACCTTGTGCCTTTGCCATAATAGATACGGAATATGTTTGTGCCTTATAAGTTATACCGTTTAAAGTATAAGTTCCGTCTCCATTATTAACCGCAGTTTCCGGAATCACTTCTGCAATTTCATACGTCCACGGTGTATCACTGACATTCTCCTCTGTAAACACCATGTTACCGAATGTAATTCCTGTTCCGACGTTGACTACATGGATATAACCATTTTCATCCTTCTCTCCGGTCGGCATTGGCGCCTGCTCTGCGTTGTCTCCGGTCGCTTTGAGTTTAAATTCAAACATTCCGTTTTTCAACGGATTCGCTCCGCTTTCATCTGCATACACTTTTTTTGCAAGTATAGATGTCGTTGCGGAATCTGCATGGAAATCATTTACAAATACCGCTGTTTTATTCTCAACCGGAATCGGCGTATTTCCTACTGACGCCCCGTCGTCATTAGCCGTTTTTTCCATTTCTGCCACAGCGGATAATGTTCCGTCTCCATTATCGGTCACCGTTACCCGATATGTATAGGATGCCAGAGAATATATAACTCCCGGTATTGCACTTGCCGGCTGTTTCTCCTGAATTTCATATTCATATACTCCGGGATGAGAAAATGTGATCTCTCCGAAGTTTCCTGATGAATTTTTTTCTGTTACCTCAACGCCTTTTTTACCATCAGCAGCTCCATTCGGAAGCGGAGCTCCTTCTGTTGTCGGAATCAATTCGATTCGGAACTTATCTGCAATATCCCACCGGTCAAACTGTTTCTCATAACTTGCGAAATCAGTTTCGGCAAGCGTGATTTCATCTACGTCATATGTATTTTCAAACACATGTTTTACAGATTTTCCTAAAACGATCGTTCCAGCCGCCTCTTTTGCGTCCGCCTTTTTATCAACTGCCGTCAGTTCAAATCCTTTCGGCAGTTCTTTTTCGGTTACGGTATATTGCGCATCTTTATCCAATCCATGAATATACAGCGTTTCGTCATCTTTAATCTGATACTTGGCAGCTCCGGTCTTATCAAATTCCAGTTCAAATGCTTTTCCCTGAATTTCATTTTGCGCATTTCGTACTTCCGCTTTGACTGTTTTTCCCTTCATAGACGGAATACTGATCTCAAATGTGAACTTTTTACCTTTTAATATTTCATCCGCATTCAGATTTTTATTCGCTGCCACGCGGGCATCTTTGCTGATTGCAAGAGCGCCCGGAAGCTCAAGCGCAAGCCTTCCGTTATTTCCCAGATAAACATTTAAGTAATCGGGATTATTGATATTATCCCAAATCGGATCGATCACTACATCCGCCGTATTTGTTATGTTCTCTGTTTTATCATCTATCAACGCATCGATTCTTGTCAATCGTGCAGAACCGGACTTGATAAAGTATTCTCCCTTGTCATTTATACCGAAGTTCGCACTTGCCTGCTGGAAGTTTGATCCCGTAAAGGCTACCTTGCCGTCGATTTCTTCAACCTGACCTCCGTTTAACTGCACATACGGTCTCTTATAATAATACGTCTGATCCGCACTCGGCTCGTTCTTTACTGCCATTGTACAATCTTTATCTGTATAAATCGGAGTATCTTCTGTAAAATAATAAAATGTATTTTTCTTTGCCGGTTGGAAAGAAGCAGTCGTATTGCCCAATGTCTTTCCATTCGGATCTATGTATTGTCCGTTATAATAGTTTGAATAGAAATACGGAACTCCATTCTCATTATGAGCGTTCAGATATTGCTGAAGCGCCTCGTCATCTGCATCATTCGGGTTTAGTCCGTCGGCAATTCTTTCCCGGACCTCCGGCTTGATGCTGACACCATAGAAGATACGGAGCGGATATGCCTCCTGTATATCCAGCGTTTTATTTCCGTCACTGTCTGTATCTAACGTAAAGTGACGAAGCGGGATCAAACCTGCCGGAATCTGTACTGTAACTGTATCACCGGTTTTCAGGTCTGCCCCTTTCTTCACCTGAACGATAATATCTTTTACATTACCGTTCGGATAAAGTTCTGTATCTCCTGTTGCACTTCCTTCATATTTATATGTAGTAACACCGTTTTCAGTAACCGGTTCTCCTACCGGATCGAATATCTGATCTGCAAAGACCAAACTCTTAAATTCATCCACCTGCATATATTCGCCGAGCTGATCGGTAAATGTAATATATCCTACCTTACCCGGATCATACCCTTCTGTCTGTGTCGGAAAACCAAATCCTGTTTCCAAATCCGATGAAATCTCATTAAATATATTATTCAATTCATCTGCATCCGTTGCCGCTTTATAATAATCAGAATTATCTGTGCGTTTTCCTAATGTACAAGAATAGCGATTAGGTCGTGTACTGCTTGTAGCAGTCGCATCCGGATAGTTGCTAGAAACCGCATGCATATATCCGTTAAAGTTACCAGCGCTTGTATTTGTATCGTTCGGATTCGCATCCCGGAACACGCCGATACTGTAGATCAAAGCATTCGCATCCTTCAACTCTTTTGCGTTCGTAATGGCGGCAGCTGCAACACTGTTACTCCAGTCACTATTCGACGTCGGCTGACCATCTGTGAAGAAAACGACAACTTTCTGCGCCCCTTCTCTGGTTCCTCCAAGCTGAAATGCTCTCTGCGCCTGATTCAATCCAAAATCTGCGCGAGTTGCTCCTGCTGCAATCAGACTATTCACTGTTGAGGTCAAGTCCGAAATATTTTTCGTTGTGTAAGACTTTAATTCCGTTACAATTTGTGAACGATTATAATTGTTATTTATAAAATCATTTCCAATGTTGTCACTTTCATCACTTGCAAATTTTACAAGGGAAACTCGATGCTGTAATTTTATATCATCAATGGAATCATTCATTTTAGCTGTTTGTTCCACAAAGTTATTTACTGCATTTTGCAGAGCTTGCAGCTTCGTAATATTTGTTCCCAAATCTCTTCTCTCGTAAAATTGGATGTGATTTGGATTGGAATCTTCTGCGGATATCTTCGGCTCGACCGTTTGTCCATTTAATTCCCAGTGCGTAAATTCCCACCAAAACAGAATTTTTTGACCTTCAGAAGTAATTTTGCCTCCATCCTTTGTGTAATATTCTTGATCTTCTGTTTCACTAAGATTTCCTGCATATATCTCTTCATATCGATATCGCTCACTCTCAGGCCTAGTTCCCATATGCGGTGAATTTTCCATAGAACCTGACGTGTCTACTACCAGTACGATATCCAACGGTCTGCTAACCGTCTTTACTGTATTCGATGTAGATGACAATGCCGATAATCCAACTAAGAAATCAGAATCGCCTTTTTTGACACTTGGTCTGCTTCCGCCCTCAAGCTGAATATCCTCTGTGAGTACTGTTTTATCTGTCCAGATACGTCCGATGTTTTCTGTCGAATCTTTTACAACCTGATTCCAAGTATCCACAGTAGACGGATCTGACACAGAGGTTTCATCAAACGCTACCGCCGGAGTCGGAGTCGAATCTGAGGCATAGACTTGTCCCATACCACCGGGTATCATTCCGAGCACCATAGCCCCGGCAAGAAAAATCGCCAGCGCTGAACGCAGTTTACTATTTTTCTTTTTCCTCATAGTCACTATCTTTCCTTTCTTGCTTATTTACAGAATTATTTATATTCCTATTAACCCTGCATCAATCTATATAAAATCAATGGAGTATTTGACATCATTTCACTAAATTCATCACTCCCCTTACATATTTTTTCTAAATAATGCAAAATAGCTCCATCTTTTCAACAGCATATAAAATCATACGTTAACAAAGTGTGAATAACTTGCCATTTTCTCCTTTTTCAAGCTATTATATTTTTACTTTTTCACATTTTCCGCATTAATAATCCACTATATGTGAAAAACCGATCTATTGTCGAAATTTTAATAATTTCTACAATAAATCGGTTTTACTTTTTCTCTGTTTTTAGTTATCTTCCCTGAATTTATACCTGTTGATTCGGGCATTTGTTTCTTCAGCTCATGAATACTCCGTCATATACCCCCCCGGGTATCAATGCCGCTTCTAACACTTTTCCCTGTACCGGATAATATATTTTCTTCTATCCACATATAATAATCACAGTCCACATTGGCATAATTAATCCAACAGGCAGCCCGTTTCTTAACAAATACATCTTTAATCCCATATGTACTGAATATCTTATTCAAATCCATAACCGCCCTGCGATACAGATTTTTTACCTTTTCATCGTACAAACGATTCTCCCAGAGTTTGTCAACGGCTTCTTCCATTGTCACAACTCCGCCTTTATTGTCCACACATAACGCAAGCAGTTCTTTTGCCTTTTTATTGGAAAATATCACAAGTTCTCCATTAATAAATAAGTCGAATCGGCCAAATGTCCTAATATATGCCGGCTTCTTCTGTCGCCGACTGAGAAGTTTTGCATTTCCCATAGTCCATGTTAAATCTTCCATAGTATACGGCCTGATCATATAACCATCCGCTTTTATCCGAAGTGCCTCCAATATATATTCTGTATGTTCTATAAAAAATACAAGAACTATTTTAGGATTTAATTCCCGTAACTTTTCTCCGAGCTGAAGTCCGTCCATACCATTTAATTCGATATTTATAAAAGCCGCTTCCACTCTATGTCTGGAAACATATTTAAGCGTTTCCGCAGAATCATTAAACTTCCCGCTCAGCTCTACATATGAAAATTGTTTGCATTGTTCTTCAAAAAGACGGATAGCTTCTTCATCGTAATCTGCAATAATAACTTTCATAACATCATTTCATCCTTCTTACACATAATATATTTTTATATACTCTGTTTATTCCTCTTCCGAAGGGCAAACGACTGTGTTTTGCACCATATCCATATGATGATTCATCCATATGAGCTCATATCCAGTACCAATATCCATATTATATAATTTTCTGACCATTTTTTGCAAGTAAAAACAGTAGACACTAAAAAAGTTTATGTCTACTAAAATGATTCTATATCGCCAAACGGTAACATGCCGCCAATACAAATAACGGGAACACTATTCAATCATAGTATTCCCGCTATCATTCACAGTGAGCGTGCGGGGATTCGAACCCCGGACAACTT